>Ga0123353_10010852_pt1 | contig 12758 bp, 8 predicted proteins | sample TergutLab28metaG_3_FD_92763 | JGI IMG/M metagenome (GOLD analysis project Ga0123353, IMG submission 92763) | Labiotermes labralis P3 segment gut microbial communities from Petit-Saut dam, French Guiana - Lab288 P3 | ecosystem: Host-associated > Arthropoda: Insects > Digestive system > Gut ...
ACCTGTCCCTATCCTGAGCTATATAAAATTACGAAACAAACTAATGAAAAGCTTAGGCATAATTCGATTTTGTAGCCAAGTATTTAATGGCTGTAATTTCCATAAACTTAAGTCTAAACTGTAGGGGACCGCGGTAGCACAGTGGTTAAGGTGCTTTGCTACAAAACGGAAGGTCGCTGGTTCGATTCCAGATGGTTTCATTGGCATTTTTCATTTATATAATCCTTCCGATCGCTCTATGGCCCTGGGGTCGACTCAGCCTCTAACAGAAATGAGTACCAGGAGCATTTCCTGGGGGTAAAGGCGGCCGGTGCGTAAGACTGACAACCTTACCACTATCCTGCGCCGTTGTCATGTAATCTGGGAACCTTAACTTCCTGGAACCCTCTGGACCACTCCAGGCCTGTAACGGAAATGCTTTATCTTTTTTTATTTGGAACTGCAGATCAAGTTTAATACATGCAGGCTGTTTCTGCTTTGAGCAGATCAAGCAGTTGATGTTGTTTGCATAAACTCATATTCATTTTAACGTGAAAGCTTGTCGGATGTAGGCCTCTTACGTCGATTAACAGCCGCTGTGTTTTTGCACAGCAGTTGCTATATGTAACAACAGGTTAATTTTTTTTTTCATGGCTGCACAGCCTTAGAAGGCCTAGACATCACTTGTGAGGTTTGGAGATCACTCGGTCGGAATCCTCTGAACTAGTGATCGACGAGTCGCAGAGACCTCTACCTGACAACACATAACATTTTTAAGAGACAGATGACCATGCCCCTCTGGCGGGATTCGAATCCGCAATCCTAGCAAGCGAGCGGCCTCAGACCCACGCCTTAGACAGCTCGGGCACTGGGATCAGTTGCGGATTTGTTTAAAATTCCCAAACCTACGTTCAGCCCACACAGTGTATTTGTGTGTATTGTATGGATGGATCTGAGAACAAACAGCGATATTTCCCTATACAGCATTAACTGACTGGTTTGTATACCAGAGATTTAACCCTTTAAAGCCCAGTGGTCACTATATGTACCGCCAGTTTAACATTCAACAACTCTACGTTCTGCCCACACAGTGTATTTATGTGTTTTGTGTGGGTCTGAGAACAAACAGGCATTATTTCCCTATACAGCATTGACTGACTGGCTTTTATAACCGAGATTTGACCCTCTAAACCCCAGTGGTCACTATATGTACCGCCAGTTTAACATTAAAAAATTCTACGTTCTGCTGAGAACAAACATCGATGTTTCCCTATACAGCTTTAACTGGTTGGTTTTTATAACAGATATTTATCTCTGTAAAGCCCAGTGGTCACTATATGTACCGCCAGCTTAACATTTATCAATTCTAACTTCAGCCCACACAGTGTATATATTTGTTTTGTTTGGATGGATCTGAGAACAAACAGCGATTATTTCCCTATACAGCGTTAAATGTTTGGTTTTATAACAGAGACGGAATGTGTTTACTGCGCGGTACAAGCTGAATATTCATGTATAATAGCGTTTTAATCTTGAACGTGTTAACGCTTTAATTACCCACTTGTGTACTCCTTTCTGAAACATTCTGTTCTTAGCTGTTGTTACAACAGACAGTGTCACAGAAGGCTCCTTCACGTCTCCACGCTAACAAAATGCGCAGTTGACGTCTTTTGACACCAGGTTCGTTGACATCACTTTTCCGTCCTCTTGGGCCCATCATCAGCATTGTTATCCATGTTAACAGTCCTGTTAACCTGATGTAACTGCCAACAGGAACGCTTCGCGACGCCAACTTATGCATTAAACCCTTTTTTACAGCTCTCTGAAATTCATTTGCCCATAACGATATCCACCGCAGTTAACGCACTTATTCTACATCTTTATCTGATTTCCCTTGAGTTTTTCGTTTCACTGGGTTTGCCTAGTCAAGCCATTTGATATACCAAGTAATTTTCATTAGTTTCAATTACGACAGTGCTAAAGTGTTATATTGCACACGTGTATGGCAGACACACTGACAAAGGCACTAAAAGGAAGCGGTATTGGTGACGTCATGCAGGTCGAGAGGCGTGTGTGAAGAAATTCCATGTTTGCTTCGAAAGTTAGTTTTGCAAATGGTGTAAGAAATGATCAAATGACTTTGCTCATTGTGCGCATTTCTACCAGACAAATCGATAAAAGTGCCTTGAAAATACTTTCCCCGCTGTTGTCACTATCGACTCATAAGGTACAGTCACTACGGTGGACACAAATGCAAATATTTCGTTACTGACATAACGGTAACGCGCGTGCTGTCTGATGTATCCATAAAAACACAATCCCAGTAACCATGATGGTTGCTATGCATGTATGGAAACTGGTTTCATTTCCTCTCCATTCTTGCTTGTGTCACGGCGGTCCCGCCCCCCGCCGTACAGCACTGATCAACTCTGATTGGTCAGGTAGCCGTGAATCGGGCGGGGTTTGTCGGGGCGGAGTCGCTGATCTGCGCGAGACAGCCGCAGAAGCTGAGAGGTCTACTGATGATCCGCACGTGGCGGTTCCTGGCTACTGGCTGCAGAAGTTGCTGATTCCGTCTGCGCATCAGTGCTGCAAGTGGCGACGGTAGGAGAGCGGACAGCTTCGTTCGCTGCTGTGGTGAAGAGAGGCACTGGCCGTGGCGAGGCGGTTTCCAGTTTCTGCGCTGCTGGAACTTCCCACGTGTGCCCAAGTTCTGGCACGAAGAGAATGAAGAGGTTATGAACTGTGAGCATAATGTGAATGTAGTGGCGAGTGGTGTGAAGGAAGTTTGAACTTTGTTTCTGGATCGAGCGTAGAAACTTTACAGGTCGGGTGATTCAGGACAGAAAGCTGTATAACAAAATCTCCAAGTCCATCCTTGCGACTGTGGCGTTTGTTGGGTGCTGTGACAAGCAACTGGATGTGGTAGATATACTGATCTAAAGTGCTGATAAATCAAAATTTGTAGTTGCGGCATAGTGGGACAGTTGAGTTGTTTTACAGTGAGACGATTTTGAACACAGTAGGTGCAATCTTCATCTCCCCTTTGTTCGCATGTCAACATGGTCAAAATAGAGGGCCCGCTACACCCCCTAGTGATGGCCCGCACGCCTCTCAAGTCTTCTTTCAGCATCAGCGCTATATTGCCAGAAACCGCAGCAGCTACGCGGGCACCGAGTCCCGACATGAGCCCCACTATGGCACATTGTAGCCCCGACATGAGCCCCACTATGGCACATTGTGGTCCCGACATGAGCCCCACTTTGGCACATTGCAGCCCCGATATTAGCAGCTCGGACAGTGAGAGTGATCTAGACGTGACAGGGGGTGACACACCTCCGCCGCTAGACTGCAGCACTAACAAGGACAAACAGGACTCGTCCGCGGATATCTCTAAGGCCGACGGCGACAAGAAAAAGAACGAGAAGCCACCGTATAGTTACAACGCCCTCATAATGATGGCAATCCGTCAGAGCCCTGAGAAGCGCCTCACACTTAACGGTATATACGAATTCATCATGAAGAACTTCCCCTACTACCGCGAGAATAAGCAGGGGTGGCAGAACTCGATCCGCCACAACCTCTCTTTGAACAAGTGCTTCGTGAAGGTGCCCCGTCACTACGACGACCCCGGCAAGGGCAACTACTGGATGCTGGACCCGAGCAGTGAGGACGTCTTCATCGGAGGTACCACGGGAAAGCTTCGCAGGCGATCCACAGCGGCCAGTAGGAGTCGGCTGGCTGCATTCAAGCGCACCGTGGTGCTAGGGGCTGCGGGTCTGTACCCAGGGGGTCTGGGCCCCGCAGGAGGTCCCTATCCCGGCCCTTGGGGCCTCTCACCGCTCTACTGCAACCCTTACCACCGCTATCCATACCCGTACCCCAGCCTACTGCAGCCGTTACCCAAACCCATCGCAACTCACGGGTTCTCCGTCGAGCGTCTACTGGGGTCGGAGTCGACGCCACCCGGACAGTACTGTTCGCTGCGGCTCCAGCATCCGGGTCTGTATACGGCCCCAGCACCGTACCACGACTTCTACACGACGCTACGGTCTTTGGCAGGAACATCGACGTCGCTCGTCCAAACGGCAGCTCCAGCAGCCACCACGGCTTCGTCTAGCTGTAGCAGCAGCCCGGAGCCGCAACCCAGTAGAGCCCAGCAGCCGATCCTGAAGCCCATCACCGTGCTGGCGTCCAGACCGAGCTAATTATACAACAATCGCGGTAAATTTAGTGAAAATCTGTCGCGGCTGTGATGTGGAAGGCGGCTTGGCAATAGTACTCCTGCATGGAGTCCAGTGAGTAAACAGACATGTAAAGTCAGGTGTAAATTAGAGGTACACGGAAGTCTGACATGTTCTAATTGGTGTAATTATTTGCAGCTTAATGATTTGTGTTGGCAGTTTTTTTTTGTGTGTATGATTTGAAATGATGCTGCTTTGTTGAAAATCTCTGACGTAACGCAGAACGTAAAAACTGTGAACAACAAAGTTCTTGCGTCACGAAAATTTTGGACAGGAAATTAGAGGCACTATTCGCCCGGACCGACTAAGTTAGACAGTTACGGTACGGGAGTAGTTGAAGTAAGTCTATGTAGTTTGATATTCAAAAATTAATTTGACGTTTTCCGCAAGTAGAAACGCACAATTACGATGTTTCTGGCAATTCGTTGTATCCCTGCTGCTTTATTGAGGCTCTGAAGGATCTTCGTGCCACTGTAACAACCATGAGCGACGACGAAACACTTGTGTCGTTCTTTCCTGTGTTTATTACATGATGCTGTGTCAGCTACGTATGATTCAGAACTCTACAAACACTGGTCCCAAATTACAGTAGAACTCCACTTACCCGGATTAATTGGGACGGCGAGAAGTCTGGATATGCAGCAAATCCAGATAATTAATTTTTTTAAAAAATATTCTACATTGGCAGTTTTAAGTTCGACTGTTACTGTTTACAATAAGTACATACGTCTAAACCTTCCGATCACGCCTGATTTGAAGTTCTAGGAGCCATAGCACTGTACTGTACTTGATCCGATAACCGGTAATTTCAAGGCAATTTATTTTTGTAGAATTCTCGACAAATTTACCGGAAGGGCCAAGCCGATCCGGATAACCAGCGTCCGGACAAGTGGTGTTCTATCTTATTTAATTATGACGCTTCTTGGACGTGAATAAAAGATCTCAGAGCGCCCAAATGTAGGTATAAGAGTTAGGTTAGGTTAGGTATAAGATTTAGGCTTGTTTGGCCTCAAATTCTACAACTTAAAAATAAGAATATCGGTCAGCCTTATTATATCTACAAGGGCCTGTACTGGATTAATCTGGCTCAGGCGAGGGTCAAGTGGCTGGCTGTTGTAAAAACCGTAATGAACCTTCGGGTTTAGCAGAATACAAGATATTTCTTGCCTAGCTGATGTACTGCTGGTTTTTCAAGAAGAACTCTGCCTTATGAAGTTAGTTACTTAGCGCCTTTTAAGAATATTTTGTTTTGCAATCTAACATGGCCATTTAGCGTTTAAATCAATTCATAATCTTTATTTCTGGCCACATTTTTTCGGTATTTTGGGAAAAGGGGACTTGTAGTAAGAAATGCCAGATGAATAGTGGCTTGGAATGATTTGAAATAATAATAATATTTATTAACTGCAATTGGTTGTCACCCGGTGGAAGTGGCTATTTTACATGTATACAAAGTATGAAATTGGTTATTACTAAATTTAAGTGTCGGGAGGGCTACATGAGAAGCATGTAGGGGCAACTTGGAATATTGGGAACCATCTCAGCAATGTCGTGACCTATTTTGATTTACTGCCCCTGCAAATTCTGGAGGTAGAATAGCGGCGGCAACAGACCATGCCAATGAGCATAAACAATCTACCGAATACGATACTGTAGTAAGCCGCCTGTCCGCGACATCTGATTGAGTGTCTGATGAATCGTTCCGTTTTGCTATTTCAGATATTGCAGGATGATTCAAAGTGTTTTCCTGCAAATTATATTACATATTTTGCTTTGATTTAACCCGCTCGTGATGATAGCCGTCTTCTTTGGTGTGACACCGTGTAACTTGTCAGGCAGGTACGAACGTTTCGGAGGAAATCTCTGTATACGTCTTCAGGATAGAAGGGTAGCAGGAGGGCCTCTCAGAATTAATGTGGCGGTGCATACCAGAAGGACCAGTGTTTGTAGCCACTCCTGTCCAACATAGGCCTAAACATTTCCACCAAAACTGCTACACTAATCACATTTATACCTACAATCGAGCAGGTTACCTGAGCGGTAGCTCCTACTTGTATCGCTGTGCAGACTGTAAGGTTTTAATCCAGGCGGTACAGAGAATTTGCCTATTGTCTAATTGGCCTAATTATAGGAGCGTTGCGGTTTTTGACGGAGGCCATTCCGTTGTGTAGAAACAAATTTGTATAACGTATTACATACCGTCAGTACACAACAATATATCAGTACAGTGATGTTATATATACACTCAGGTCACATTACGGCAACATGTTTCGACCGTAAACGGTCATCTTCAGGCCAATAGAGAACATTTTTAAGGTACAATAAAATGAGTACTCAATGGGGGGGATCCCATTTCTCTTAGAGTAAGAGTTAAAATAACGTATGACGAAACATGTTGCAGTAATGTGACCTGACTGTATATATTATATCACTGTACTGATACAATGTTGTGTTTTGACGTTATATAATACATTATACAATAATGCGCTGCGGTTGCTTATTCCCCCACTGGTGGCGCCACCTAGAATTATTCACTGTCAGATAAGCAGTCTGTTTATTTCTTAAGATGTTGTTGCATGTACAGTCTGCTTCATGTGCGAAAGAAGTACTGAATAGATTTCGCACTATGTATCATTCCAATAACTGCAAAATTGTTTCTTCGAATTTTTGTAGTATATGACGGGTCAAAATTAGCCATAAAGGTCCATGCACCGTATTACTACGAATTTAAGACCCACTCAACATTTAAAAAGGGATTTTCAAGGGAAAAATTCTGCAAGAAAATAAATTTCACTCTCCATAAAATTTAGCGCTCTGTTAGCGTGGTGAAATATTTCGAGGGAAAGTGAGGTTTTGAGACTTTTGGGGAGGAAAAATTATACCTGGAACTGAAGGTGCAGCCTGATTATACCTGGAACTGAAGATGCAGCCTGATTTTTTCATTTGGAAAATGTGAAGAAAATCTCCGTTTTAAATTCGAAGTAATACGGTAATGCAATGGTAATTTACGCCCCGATTATCATCTCGAAACACGCGCGACATGATAGCCAACCTATATTGCACGTGTTGTTTTAATCATTCCCTCCCTGCAAATGTAAACGTGCTCTGATTTGGGCCACGATCTTGTATCCACAGAGTGCAACCAACAAGATGCAAATTTTCACAATTTATTGATTTCAGTAAGACGCTCTACATGTTTCAGACGGGTTTCCCGTCCATCATCAGGAGCTCAAAACTGCACATACAGCGTCAGGTATTTGTCTGACAAATATCTGAAGCTGAACGCTGTACGTGCAGTTTTGAGCTATTGATGATGGACGGGAAACCCGTCTGAAACATGTACAGCGTCTCACAGAAATAAATAAATAGTGAAACGTTGCATCTTGTTGCTTGCACTCTGTGGATATATTAGCGATGCACGGACCTATGAATGTTAAAAAGCCATAATCTCAATTTCTCACTAATTCACACCGCACGTCCTCAAAATTCTTTCTACGCTAATAGCTCATGTAGTTGATACAGTTTCATTAACGCAGAAACAAAAATCTTTCAGAGCCAGCAACGAGGATTAGGGACCAGATTTTATGAAAGCGTTAGTCATAATTTTAAGCAGTGAAAAGTATCGTGAAAGCAAAAATATTTTGTTCATTTCTTGGCCTTCAACTGAATGTAATCATTTGTACTGCATACGTTTGAAATGACTTTAAAGCATTACGGAGCGACAAGTTATGGCGGTCGGTAATTGGAACTTCTGTGTCACGTTGACTAATAAAATTGACCTCGCTGTATCATTTCCAGCTTGCCTCCATCTTGAAGCCCCACCATGTCTATGTAAATAACCTCCGTCACGTCAGATTTGTACCCCCACAAGCCGCCGATATGACATTTTGGCCGCGATATTTGATATCTGGTCGGCAATTGATCTCCTTGTCAGGTCCGTCCTTGCGGAGCTGTGACTTCATACCTAGTGACGTGTTCACCGGCCACTTCACATTTCTGTAGTCATTTACCACTCTTTGAGATGAAGAGGCCTTCCGTGGTCAAAAACTGGTGAAATATAATTTGTATATAATTCGATCTCTTACATGTTGATTGCTTTAGTGTCTAGTGTGATCAAAGGGTGATTCTGGGTGTTTGTGTTGCACTTCAAGTGCTGACATATGAGTGCACGAGAGAGCTGACTTTTTGTTATGTGTTCGCGGTTACCTGTAAGACAATGACGGTGCTCGGCCGTGCTGAATTGGTGGTCATCTGTGTGCCGGTTCTTGATATGTCAATTGGACACGGTAAAGCAGTTCATGGCACGATCTAAACCCGTACACACACGCTCTTACTAAAATGTATTTATTGTATATTATTGTATTCTGTGTAATTTGTTGTACATTTCGTTTTAAATATTTCACTGTAAAGATATATATATATATACATATATAAATACATAACACACTGTGTTAATATGAATTTAAATACTTGTGTTTTCTTTATGTAGTTAATGAGAGGGTAGGGCATGTAGCACGCATGTTTGAAGTAAGTCGCATAGGCTTGCAGTAGATGGCTGGGGATCATCAGTGGAAGACTCCACTGGGTAAATCTAGAATGAAATGTGAGTTTCGGTACAGTGGATTGTGGTGAAGTATGTTATGAAGATCTGAACTGAATTCAATTGAATTTTGCACCCACATCGTCATATTTCAATAATAAGAAATTATTAAATTTTGTTTAACGTCACAATAGGCCACGATTCCTTACGTTTTTGTAATATGTTTAACAAGTTTGATGGATTTTTTTTTATTATGTTCAGGGCTGCTTGTGAGCATTTCAAATGCACAGCTGTGTTTCCTGCGATGTTCACACTTAAACCCCCCCGCCCCCCCCCCCATTTTAATTCCTTACTGCGTCACCTTTGTATACGTCACTAAAGAGTAACGCCTTGCTGGGTAATAGCTTTAGTTCACTGGATCAAAATGAAAGCGGCCTATCTGCTGTTTGAGTAGGTGCGAATATTAACTTGCAGTTTAACCAGAAGCAAACGGCCGCTAAAGATGAAGACAGTTTATTCGAAACGTCTCGGTCGTCGTATAAAGATGGCAACAAATTAGTTTTGTTTGACGGTAAACACAAGTATACAATTTAGTTGGTTCGCTGTGGGCTAAAATTGCAAGACTTTTCTGAACACTGCGGTGTGGCGTCGTGGTAATAAATTGGCCAGCTGTAAAAATTAAACAAATTTTGAATAAAGACAGACCAAGTGACATCAAGTTGGTCTCTCTTTATTCAACTATCAAGCTGATGCACGGTCCAATAAACATAATGTAAACAAATTTTGTACGAAACTGTCGATCTTACATGGAATTATTTGAATAGTCGATGAATTAGCTAATTACAGTAGACTGTCTTCATAACCGGTTGTTCGGTTCATCCTTCTCAAATAATTCGAACATAATTAAGCGTTTGATAAATCCCAGCCACATTATTTTTACAGACCGCAGTGTCAACCCGTTACTGTGTGGTTTGTAGCTGATGCAGCATTGTTATGCTCAGTAAATGCTACTGACAGTCTGTCACTCTGTTCTGCATTGTTGTTACTTTTATTGTAATACTTTCTTATTACTTTTAATATTAATACGCTTTTGTGTTACTCTTCCTATTATTGATGCTGTTTACACGGGAAGTCACTGTGAAACCAAGAAATATATATTTTGACTCTATTAACACAACTTTCTCAAATTGGTAAACTGCTTTTATTTGAATTAAATTACTACATGTTTCGACTTATGTACCAAAGCCATAAGCAGATTGAAACCACTATAAGCAACTTGTAAGGAAAGCTCTCACGTCACATCACATCGATTGCAATGTGGTAGTGAGATATGGCACTTAACAACGGTATGTTGCTGTGTATTGTGATTTGTTGTTTGGTCTTGCGGTTGAAATGTGGTTTTTGTCACATTAAATTAAGCCCTACATCATTATCGTCGTCATCAGCAAGTGTTCTTGCGACAGCTCTGTAATCTTCTTCCAGAGCGAGTTCTCCAGGCGGTTGTGATCTGGTGTTGCCTCTTGCAAGTTCCGGTACTGTTTCGCTTCCCTAAGGCCTTCCTGTAGCTGTTTAATTCTTTCTCCTATTCTCGTCCGTTCAATCTTTCCATCAATAATGTGTTTTAGACAACAGTTCTGCACAACATGTGTCCAATACAGTTAACCTTAATCCATTGTGTTGCACGCAGTATATACTGTACCTTCCTCCTCAATCCAATGAGAAACTTCTCCTTAAATAGAAGTAAAGGTTACATTGCACAGCAATCGTTCCTTATTATTATTATTATTATTATTATTATTATTATTATTATCATCATCATCATCATCATCATCATCATCATATAATGATAACAAAATTAGCCCCCTGTTCGATGGGTTTTAGGTTTTAGTCATTTGTTTTGTGTTTCGTGTGTTTACTTTGTTGAAAATTGGTGTTCGGTGGGGTGACACGTAACTAAAAGCCAGTCACTGAAACCTGAAACCCACCGAATATACAACACAATGCGGTACACACACACACACACACACACACACTGACAACAGCCACTGTGCTGTACCTACTGTACCCTAAAAGTGTACTTCGTTACCTTTGAATTAAAACTGAAGATCACCTACTGAGGTCAAAACATGTTTTAAAGTCCATATAGTCCCTCATAAACATTATATGTATATAGTAATGGTGATGATGATAACAACAATAAAAGGTTATTCTGGAACACAACGTGTACTTCTATTGAAAATAATTCATCTAGCACAGTGAGATATTACTTCATTTTTCACTCGATCGAAAAAGGTGTTCTGTAAAACAAAAGGCTTGTGTCAGATGGATCACAAAAATGTAACACTGTTTTGGTGTTATGATACTTAGCGGGTTGCCACACACACAGGAGGGGAAGTCACTGCATTGGGTTTGTTGTCTAGTTGGTTAGGTTGACTGCTTAGTTGGCTGATTACGGGTTTGGTGAGTGTACGTAGGTTAGGGTACTTAGCAGCCTAGGTTATTGTACATGTAGTTCTCATCGGCAGTAGTGATTGGTAGGCGACTGTTGGAATAATCTTGAAATCAGAAGGGATGGACTTGTTTTAGGGAGCGGGCTGGCTTTGTATTCGTTGGTCGTGTTATAATTGTGTGTGGAACAGAGTTGTGTTCAAATATTGACCGGGATATTTGATTGGAACTCTCAGTGAATGAATAATACGGGCAGAGAGGTGAAACCATATGGCCGATTCAGTGGTTCTTCTTATACAACAGACTGATGGGCAAGTGGCTATGAATCTCGAAATCGACGGTCACTCTGTGTTTTATTTCCCCCATGCAGTTCTGCCAACATTTGAAACTCGGTGTTACTTTTGTGCTGATTCAAAAGACACGGATATTCAACACAAAATTTTAGACATTTTGAGAGTTCTGTCTTTTGGATATCTTCAAATGTTTTAAGTTCTTCGCGGCGACTGAATACAAATCGTCTTTGAGTCCATCAGTCGAGTGTAAATGGAGTTAATAGCTGACGTTTCGGGGTGTCCGTCTGCATCATCAGAGGTGCGCTGTCTGAAGGTGGAGGCAGAGACACATTCCGGAACATCGGATGTTTTAGTCCGTTCAGGAACATCTGTTGGACAGACCGCAAAATTAGTCACAAATTATAAAAGTTTTTTTTAATTCAATGAATAATTATTGGTCACAGAGATAAGTTTACATCTGAAAACTCTTGAGGTAATGATGGGAATGTAAATGTGGCCGTGATTAGGATGTCAGTGTCATTCAGCCAGTGCTGAATTTACACATTTCTTTCATCTGGGGTCGACAATGACTTTAGCAAACGAGATCGTCGTTAAACAAAACACACACGAATACAAACAATAGTTCTTAGTACCGTAATGAAGAAGGTTGCTGCCTAAAGCGATGTGGCCTTACGTAGCTTCCTAAATAACTGTGAACGTTTTGTAGCAACTTGCTGTCTCCTTCTTCAGGGTAGGATTCCTTACCTGAAAAGGAGCTGTACCTCAACCCATTGATAGGCCAGGTCACCACCCTCACAATAACCGAATTATTTAGGCCTAACTGAGCTAGTCACAAAAATCAAAACCAGCAAATTACAGAGCTTAATTTTCTGTAATGGCTCTCCTACACGTTTCAGACAATCTGGGCCATTACCAAGGAGCTTCTCAGATGGGCCTAAACATGTAGGAAATTAAATACGGACAATATGAAGTTCCTCCCTAAAAACAGTGCATTTTGTAGGTTTTGATTTCTGTGTTTGAATATGGAACTACTCGTTAACGTTTTGCGCAAATTGAAAGAAGTTATCGGAACAGATTGGCCAGTTAGTTCTCAGGAAAAACAGGAAAGAATTCGGAACATTTAGGAACCCCAAACCTTTTGTGGGCCTGGAACCCATTCAGTGGAAATTACGAGAAGAAATGAATGAAATTAAAGGTAGCAATAATTAGCTTACAGGTTACTCAATTATTACACCAACCACTGCACATACATAA
>Ga0123353_10010853_pt1 | contig 12756 bp, 9 predicted proteins | sample TergutLab28metaG_3_FD_92763 | JGI IMG/M metagenome (GOLD analysis project Ga0123353, IMG submission 92763) | Labiotermes labralis P3 segment gut microbial communities from Petit-Saut dam, French Guiana - Lab288 P3 | ecosystem: Host-associated > Arthropoda: Insects > Digestive system > Gut ...
CACGAAAAATCCAAATGCGGCGGCGACTATCACGCTCAGCAGAAGAAATATTACTGTCGAACCGGGGCAGACCGAAGACTTTACGGTAATGATATCTGTCAGAGGCGCTCTCGCGCAAGGTTTCTATGAGGGTCATATCATTGTGACGGAGTCAGGCAGGCCTGTCCCGTCCGCAAGACTGCCTTTTGCTCTTGTGTGCGATAATTCTATAAATGTTCCGGCTTATGCGCTTCGCTTTGACCTGAGTGATCCATTAGCGGAACTAGTCGGTATTGACCCTGTTAATGTTCTGGCCGGGACGCCTGTCCTTGATTATCTGCAAAACTGCCATGACGGATTCCCTGCGGATGATCCGGTGAGGGATGGTTATGATTTTGCCGGCTGGTTTTTAGACGCCGGGTATCAAACGGCGCTGACAAGTGATACATATATGCCGGAAGGAGACTTGACTCTCTATGCAAACTGGACTTTGCATGAGGAGGAAATCACAGAAGTGACGCTGTATATTAACATACCGCAGATCGGCGCGCTCCCGTCGGAGGAGATAACCGGGGGCGACGGGTATACGGCAGTGCTGATATGGGAACACGGCGACGCCGCGTTCACTTGTGACGGGGATTATAAGGCTGTCATAACACTTACAACTGATGGAAACTATACGTTCCCTGAAAGCCTTAACAGCACGGAAGCGCTGTCGGGAATTACGGTAAACGGGCTTAGTGTTGTCTTTGTCAGCAGGAGCGAAGATGGTTCACAGCTTGTTTTCACGGCTGCTTTTGAAAAATACGGGCATGAATATGAGCAGGTGATCATCCCGCCGACCTGCACGGAACCGGGTTATCCGTCAGGTCCCTGCACACACTGCGGCGATATGACCGAGGAGATAATTCCCGCGCTCGGTCACGACTGGGACGACGGTGTTGTAACTGTCATGCCTACATACAGCTCGGATGGCGTATTGCTGTTTACCTGTACGCGTTGTCAGGAAACCCGGGAAGAGTCGATCCCTGCGCTGCCGGTCACAACGCCTGCAATGCCGCAAAACCTCACAGCTACTGCCGGAGACGGTCGGGTCACCCTTGCATGGGAGCCGCCGGATGACTACGGTGGCAGTGTTATTACAGGTTATCAGGTATCCCGTGATAATGGCGCCACATGGGTTGATATAGGGAATGTCTTCAGACATATCTTCACAGGGCTCAGCAACGATGTGAGATATACTTTCACAGTCAGAGCAGTCAACACCGCAGGTTTTGGAGCCGAGGCTATTGTCATTGCCACACCTTTCGGTGTATCTCCACCACCTCCGCCACCTCCTCCTACACCCACTCCGACGCCCACTCCTACACCCACTCCGACGCCCACCCCGACGCCAACTCCATCGCCCACTCCGCCTCAAACCGGGACGAATGCAGGATCGTCGCAATCAACGCAGACTGCTGCTGTAACGCCACCGCCGGCTGCTGCAACTCCGCCGGATCCGACGCCACCGCCTGCTACTGCTGTGCCGCCCGATCCGACGCCGGAGCCTGTTATTGTGGACGATGCAGAACCTGAATCTGAAATCACTATTCCCGAGGAAGAAGTACCGCTCGTCGACCTACCCCCGATAGAAGATGACGGAAATGATGATGAGTTCCTGTCAACATCTGTATTAGTGATAATTGTTTCAGCATTGATCATTATGACCGGAGTAATAATTCTGCTCATTAGAAAGAAACGCGCGAAAGTACGATAAGGTCTAAGGAAATTCATGCATAAACTGCTTTTAATCGACGACGACCGGGAAATGCTTGATATAACATCTGCAAATTTCCGGGAAAAAGGGTATCGCGTACAAACCATGACAAGTGGTAAAAACGCTGTCTCATTTATTCGCGAAAAAAACCCGGATTGTGTCATTCTGGACGTCATGATGCCGGGACTTGACGGTTTCAGGGTATGTGAGAATATTCGGAAAGTGTCTTCCGTGCCCATCATCTTCCTGACCGCCAGGATAACTGAAGAGGATAAGGTTAACGGACTGCTCATTGGCGCTGACGACTATATCGAAAAACCTTTCAGTTTCCGGGAGCTTGAAGCCAGGGTGCAGGTTTCCATAAGGCATATTCAGGCAGCCGCTCCGGGGAAGCTGCTTTTCCCTCCGCTTGAGATCGACATTGAGAGCCACCGGGTGACATGCGACGGGAATGATCTTCGCCTCACCGCTCAGGAGTACGACATTCTCTATTTTCTTGTAACATCGGATAAAGATGTGATAACTTATGAAGACATCGGAGTGAAGGTCTGGGGCGTATATCGTGATCCTGACCGGAGATCGGTCATGGTGATGATGAGTCGCCTGAGAAAGAAGATGGCGTCTAATTGTGTCGCTGACTCTATGATAGAAACTGTATGGACGAAAGGCTACAAGTTTACCGGAAAAAGGTCTGGAAGATGAAAGCAGAGAAGAAGTACGAACACCCTTCCATCATTAAGGTAGAGTCGCTTTCGGAGAAGCTCATAGTTGTTAACCGCCAGCTTGAGGAAAAAAACAAACAGTTCGAAAAATCCGAGCTGGCCCGTAAAAATATGTTTACGAACATCACTCACGACCTGCGCGCTCCTATCGCTGCTATACGCGGCGCAGCCGAGCGGTTGCGCAACAACGGTCTTGAGGAAAAACAACGGCTTAAAATGATAAAGATCATCGATGCAAGATCCGCTTCGCTGGAGGACTTGATCGATGATATGTTTTTCTCCGCCATGATAGATCAGCCCGGTTTTTCGCTCTCTCCGCAAAGTCTCGAGATCGCGCCGATACTTGAAGAGTTTTACATTTCAATGGAAGGCGCCGGACGGCTCAACAAACGCGACAGTTTTTTAAATATCCCGGACGGATGTTCCACCTGCGCCATGATAGATCTGCGTTATTTTATCCGCGTACTGGACAATTTGCTCTCAAACGCCCTTTCCCACACAAAGCCGGGAGACCGGATCGAACTGGGATGCCGGGAATCCGGCGGTTTTGCCGAGATATTTGTTGCCGATTCGGGGTCGGGAATACCGGATAAGTATAAGCCATATATATTCGACCGCACATTCACCGGCGCTTCCGCCCGCACTCCCGGTAAGTCCGGCAGCGGGCTTGGCTTGTCTATATCCAGAACGATCGTGGAAAAGCACGGGGGTACGATAAAATGCGACAGTGAATACGGTAAAGGCGCCACATTTACCATTTCCATGCCACTTGCATAATAATTATATTATATGATCACATTCTAAATTTAGCTACCGTGGCATAGCCTTCACCGCGTCCTCCGACAACGTAGAAAGGACCGCTTCGTAGCCAGGCATGCGCGATCATCTTGTCGTTGTTTTCCTTGTCCCTGCCAACACCCAGATAAAGTGTTGATTCTATAAGATAATCTCTGAGCAGCCGTTGAGCGACCATAGCCTGCACCAGGCACTTGGATTGCCAGGGAACCCGCACAGCCACTCTTGCCACCCTGCGTGACACAAGGGCGATTTTTTTTTGTTGCTCCGTTTCGTGGATCCCGGTTCCGGTTTCGACGCCGGCTTCACCAAGGTATCTGTGCAGACGACTGCCCGGAAAAAAAAACACGCGGAAACGTGCGACCGCAGCGTAAAAAACAATTTTGACGGTCAATTTCCGTTGTTTTGATTTGAAAATAAAATTATATGTCAGCCTAATCGCACTTTTCAAGTGAAACAAACCCTAATTGTTCTATTTCTTTTAGAAATCGCATAACACTATCCCGGCACTCCCCGGGTTCAACTTCGTAAATCTCAAGAAGCCCCTCGACAATGCCTTCCGTATCAACCCCATCGTCCAACATATCCCAAATATCGTTAGCGGAACCGGTCAGCATAAAATACTTGCCGCTCTCAAAGTCAATCATGACTTTTTCCCCGACCAGGTCTGTGACGTCCGGTTTCTTAACTATTTTTATCTTGTAGTTGTCAGCCATATCAATCACCTCTGTCAGCAGTTTTCCTTCTCTACGTTGTTATTGGAGTTAGTTATGGGGCGTTAGTTTCAGAGCGACTGCGATGTCCTGTGCGAAGTGTGTTATCCTCTCTATATCGCGCGGTACGCCGGCGCGGTAAATATCAGCCTGCGCCGCGATGGTCAGCATTTCCTTAAAAACCGCCGGTTCTATGCCTTCTCCCGGAACATGCATCCAGAACCTGTACAGATTTCGAAATACGGCGTTGAGTTTTTCCCGGCCTGTAACCAACTCGACCGACACATTGTTTTCCTCAGTCTCGCGGTAAAGTTCAATAATCGCCGAGAGAACGATCGGCTCGTCCTGCCAGTTATCCCTGTCCCTGATAGCGAGCTTATCCCTCTCGCTGTCTACCAGTATCAGATCATCCGGGTCATAGCCCAACGGCGCACAAGCGTCGCGTACCAGCTTACGCTGCGGAAACGCGGGGATTATTCTCACACGCCCGTCTTCAATGCTGATCGATGATACGTCGTCGGTTAAATACTTGTACCCGTTATAGACGAACGCGCTTGTCATTGTCGATTTGCCGGCGCTTTGATTTCCGGTTATGATCACGGCGCCGTTTTTCGTGGCGACAGCCCCGCCGTGGATGGGAATGCGCCCGCGCTGTGCCTGCACCGCGCCCATAGCTGAACCTAAAAGAAATATCTTTACGTTTTCCATATCAGCATCGGGATAAAGCTGTATTATGATCTCGCTTCCGCCGCGAATATCAAACAAGCCGGACTTGCAGTTAAACAATGTTCGGGAATGTGTCATCTCGCTGTGCCACCAGGTTCGGTTTTCACGCGCATACGAAAATTCGTCGTCTGCAGCGAAATCTTCGGTTGCCGTACCGATGGCGACTGTGACGTCAGCCTGGGTTTCCCGGTTGACCGGCAATGCTTCAGGCAGCGGGAACGGGGAGTCGATGATAAGTCCAAAAGCCATGTATTTGCCGCGCAAATGAATCCCTCCCGGTGTGCCGCATATTAAGCAGCCGGCTTGTAATTTCAGCGAGCAGAAACTTCGCGCAGCCTGCTCTTTTTTATAATTGATACGGCGTCCGGCACTGCCGGTGCGTTGGTGCGCAATGGTTCTGTTATATCAAGGATACATAAAGCCGAAGAAAATGTCAACCATATTTAATTCACAATTTATTCATTTTGTCTCACATGGTTAAAGTGTACACCATTTTCTACATAAGAGCTTACTTCGGGATTCTACGATTTTCGCCTCACCGCCATTTAAGTTAATGATCACGCCCAACGGCAGCTGTTTTTGCCTGTTCCTCTTTCTCAAGTTCGATATACGCGACTTTACCGACCAAGGTGCGGGGGAGTTCGTTTCGGTACTCAAACTCACTCGGCATTGCGTATTTTGCTATGGTCTTCCTGCAGTGTTCGTATATCGACCGCCTTATCTCCTGCGTGGCTTCCTGATCGTCACGCAGGGTTATAAATGCCTTGATTCGTTGTATTTTATAGTCGTCGGGAACTCCGATAACACAGCTTATAAGCACTTTTTCATGTGATTCTATCGCGTTTTCAAGTTGCGTCGGATAGACGCTGTAGCCTGAAGTCACAATCATTCGTTTTATCCGTTGACGGAAGTATACGAACCCATCCTCATCCATCGCGCCGAGGTCTCCTGTGTGCAGCCAGACTCGCCCGTCCTCGTGGGCTTGCAGCGTTTTCTCAGTTTCCTCTTCATTATTGTCATACCCTTTCATTACCGTCGGTCCTGAAACGAGTATTTCGCCTTCTTCGCCATACGGAAGCGTTTCCTGTGTTCCCTGACGCACGATCTTGTAGTATGTATCGGGATAAGGTATCCCTATACTGCCCTCTTTGTGGAATTTGCGCGGCGTCAGGCAACTGGCGGTCACACATTCCGTGAGTCCGTAACCCTCGCGCACCTGCTCCGTTGAACCGTGTTCTTTTAAAAACGCGTCGACCTTACGCTTAAGCTCCACCGATAGAGAGTCGCCACCGGAAAAAACACCCATAAGCTGTGACATATCGAGCTTTTCGATATTTCGCAGCCTGAGCATAGCTTCATACAGTGTAGGTACTCCCGCAATGTAGTGTGGCTTGTGTTTATCGAGCAGCTTTGCGTATGTATCGATCGAGAACTGCGGGACCATGATCGCCATTATTCCGGAAATAAACGACGTATGTATACAAACGCCAAGCCCGAATCCGTGGAACACAGGCATTATAGCAAGCATCCTGTGCTTCGGATAGACACAGTCTCCGGCCGCTATCGTTTGCATGGCAAGAGCGTTAAAGTTGAGGTTCGTCAGCAGTATCCCCTTTGTTGTTCCCGACGTTCCGCCACTGTACAGAATCGCCGCGACGTCGTCTCCGCTTTTTCCGGCGTCGTACCTGCCTGTATATCCCTTCCCGCGTTTTAAAAGATCTGTATATCTGAGAATCTTGCCTCCGGTCGGGGAGCGCGGGAGCTTTCTGCCTTGTGTCAGCCTGTAAAGAGGCTTTTTTATTCCCTTCAGACCGTCGTCCGCTCCGGTCAAAACAAGCATTCGGGCACTCGTCCGGGGAAGGATTTCCAAAAGTTTTGGGGAAAATTGATCGAGCGTTAGGACTGCTGTCGATTTGCTGTCGTTTATATAACCGACCAGTTCCTCCTCCGCAGACAGGGGATGTACCATGTTCGCGACCGCGCCGATGAGGTTAAGGGCATAGAGCATAATTACTGCCTGCGGTGTGTTTGGCATACATATCGTTACTCTTTCATCGGGCTTTATATCCACAGCCAGAAGCCCGCGGGCGCACAGCCGTATTTCATTGGCAAACGCGCGGTAGGTCTGCTTACAACCGAAGAAATCATAAGCGAAACAATCGGGATACTTATCAGCCGTTTTAAGCACGAGCTCTACCATAGAACAGTCGGGATAATCAAGTGTATGCGGTACCTCTCCGTATGCGTCGAGCCAGGGCGCGATATTACTCATTATTCAGACATCCTTTATTTTATTTTCGCAGTATATCAGTATTCTCGCGGCATATCATAATTTTGCTGCATATCATAATTTCGCAGCATATCATATATTATGAACGGCGTGCAATACTAAGCAACGTATCGCGTTCATTGTTCTCAGGATTCTCTATCACATTATCAAGCAGCTTACTCAGGGTCTCTCCGAGCCCGCGCCCCGGCGGGTGACCGTTGGCTAAAAGGTCGCTTCCGGTAAGTGCCAGTTCACCCAGCGTGGTGCATTCACCGCTTGCTATGATACTATCTGTATTATCAAGTGCCGATATCTCACCGGCAACGCCGCTGTCCGTGTTGTCCGGCGCCGATTCTTTATCTAGTATATCGCTTATAGCGGCGGCACAGCGGACTACCTCGGGATCATTTTTCGATAAAAGCCGCTTCACTTCTGTCCGGTCGCGGGGAAACGCGTCAATATCCAGCGCGTGTGAACATGTTCTTATCGTCTTCTTGTCCAAACGCATGTCGTGCAGGAATTCCGCCGCGGTATTTATATAATGCTTGTCGAGCAAGAGCGCACAAAAGGTACACCAGCGCAGAGTCGGCTCGCACGGGAGTTTTGCGATTTTTTCAAGGCTGCCCGGGTTTTTCCCGGAGACTGACATATATCTGTCAAGAAGTCCGATCTTTATCATTTCCCCTGCGATTTCGGGTCTTTGCGTCAATAATGTTTTTTCCATCTCCGCACTGATTCGTTCCGCGCTGATACGAGCAGCCGCCGGGGCATTTGCATATATTGCCCGAAGAGTGTCCGGCTCGATTTTAAATCCGAACTGCGCACTAAAACGCAAGGCGCGAAACATACGCAGCGCATCTTCAGAAAATCTCGTGTTCGGACCTCCGACACATCTGATGACGCCGCCTCTGATATCCTCTATTCCGCCAAACGGATCGAAGAGTTCCCCCTCGTTTGATTCCGCCATCGCATTTATCGTAAAGTCGCGCCGGCTAAGATCTTCGTAAATGTTTGACGCAAACTCAACATTATCGGGATGGCGCCCGTCCTGATATTCCCCTTCTGTCCTGAATGTAGTCACTTCTACAGACGATTCCCGTAGTATAACTATAACTGTTCCGAATCTTTCACCGGTCATAACTGTTTTAGGAAACAACCTTGCAACATCTACAGGCCTGGCGGACGTCGCTATGTCCCAGTCTTGTACCGGACGGCCCATAACCGAGTCCCGTACGCAGCCGCCGACAAGAAAAACATCGTGCCCTTCCGAGGCAAGTCTTTTTGTCAGAAATACAATGTGTTCCGGAGGAGCTGTAATGCGCATATTACCACCTAAAAAATTTTTTTATTGTAAAATGCCATGTGCAGTAGTATAATCGTACACCAGTTGAAATTTTGTATTTAGCATTATACAGTATCAAAGCATCGTTTGACTAGAGTAAAAAAAAGAAACTACTTCAATTATTGCTTTTAAGAGTCTGTTTCTTGAGGAGTATTATGAGTTCGGAAGAATTTGGTCGTTATATCAAAAGCGGAAAGAAGTGTCATCTTGTAGGTATCGGCGGCGTTTCCATGTCGCCGCTTGCTGAAATACTGAAGGATATGGGGATCGAAGTCAGCGGTTCCGATCTGAATGACAGTCCCGCGGTCTTTAAGCTGCGCTCGCTTGGAATAGATGTGAAAACCGGACATCGCGCAGAAAATGTAACAGGCGCCGGGTATATTATTCGTACTGCCGCAGCCCGTGAAGATAATGCCGAAATCATAGCCGCGCGTGAAAAGGGTATTCCGGTATTTGAGCGTGCCCAGGCATGGGGCCATATCATACTTGGCTATAAAAACGCCATCTGCATTTCCGGGACCCATGGAAAGACTACTACGACTTCTATGGTCTCGCACATCCTTCTCGCAGCCGACACGGACCCGACGATCATGATAGGCGGGACTCTTCCCGTACTTAAGTCCGGATGCCGCGTGGGAAAAGGCGATGTGGTCGTGGTTGAATCCTGCGAGTATTATGATTCGTTCCATAATTTCCATCCAACCGTTGCGGTCGTTTTAAATATCGACGCCGATCATCTTGATTATTTCAAGGATTTGGAGCATCTTAAGGATTCTTTCCGTAAATTCGCCTCGCTCACTCCGCCTCATGGTCATATCATATGTAACGGAGAAGACGAGAATACAATGGATACGCTTACTCCGCTCGGACGTGAACTTATTACTTTCGGATTTGGTGAGACCACGAAAGTGCAAAACTCCGCTATCAGGGTGCGCGGAGTGAACCTTTCCGTTTCGGGGCGAAATCCGTCTATGGACATATTATTTGACGGCAAGCCGATAGGCAGGATAACACTGCAAATTCCGGGCATGCATAATCTCAAAAATGCCCTTGCGGCAGCGGCTGCCTGCCATAGCATCGGAATACCCCAAAAAGCCATCGAAGAGGGGCTTCAAGGCTACGCAGGCGTCGGTAGGAGATTTGAATACAAGGGCAGTTTCAACGGCGCCGACGTCTATGATGATTACGCTCATCATCCGTGTGAGTTGCGGGCGCTCCTCGATATGGTCTCCTCTCTCAACACTTATAAGCGGGTCATTCTCGCATTTCAGCCTCACACTTTTTCCAGGACAAAAGCTCTTTTTTCTGATTTTGTCGAGGAGCTTAAAAGGCCGGACGTCGTTTTTCTTGCCGAGATCTATGCGGCGAGGGAGAGTAACGACATTGGCATAACATCGGGCGATTTAGCCGACGCCATACCCGGTTCGCGGTGTGTTCCGCTGTTTTCAGATTTGATCGGGGAAATCGGTAAGATCGCGCGTGAAGGCGATATCATCCTGACTGTCGGCGCGGGCGATATCTATAAAGTTGGTGAAGCGCTTGTCGAAGCCGGCAGTTGATAGTATTTGAAAATATTTTGCGAACAGCGCCTGTGCTTTACCTGATGCACAGGTGTTTATTTTTTATTGCTGTTCACGCTGTATCTCTGCAACAACTTTTAGCGACTTGGGGACAGCGTGTTTAGCCCTGACAAGCGTAACCACGGACGGTGGAGCGCGCGAGTTTGCGCAAGGATGCGCAACCGAAGCGAAAAAGGGTTGAATACGCTGGCGTCAAGGCGCCATATGGTTTAGGCGTGAACAGTAGCCATTTTTTAATGTTTTTTGTTGAGAACAAAGCTATTATTTGATATACTGTTTGGATACAGGCAGCGGCATAAGCGTCATAGGCATCGGCATAAGCGGCGGCATGAGCGTCGGCATTGCAAAATGTGGGAAAGGTTTAAACTGACCATGAGATATGGAAGCTGGGATATCAGCGGCTTTAACAGAGATACGGCGGTCCGTTTCTGCGTAAGCGGCATCAATCCGCTTGTTTCTGTTTTTCTGGCTTCAAGGCATGTTCCCGATATCGCGTATGCACAAGCAATCATCGGCACTGATCCCGTCTCATTTCACGATCCCTTTCTTTTGGCGGATATGGATAAAGCTGTCGCGCGTATCAAAAGAGCTGTCGCCGACGGAGAGAAAATTGCTGTTTACGGCGATTATGACGTGGATGGAATGACCGCCTGTGTGGTCCTTGCTACATGGCTGCGCTCAAAAGATGCTGACTTTGAAGTCTACATACCCGGACGCATAGAAGAAGGATATGGACTCAACAATGCTGCACTCAACGATTTTAAAGCGCGGGGCGTCGGGCTTGTTATTACCGTTGACTGTGGAATTACCGCGCTTGATGAAGCGCGACATGCCAAAGAGTTGGGTCTGGGGCTTGTAATCACTGACCATCACGAGTGCCGGGATACTTTACCCGAATCGGACGCCGTTGTCGATCCAAAAAGGCCTGACTGCACTTATCCGTTTAAATCTCTTTCTGGAGTAGGCGTCGCGTTCAAACTCGTTTGCGCCCTCGAGGGTGATTATCTCTCCGACGCTATGTTTCGTAAGTACAGCGAACTTGTCGCGATCGGTACAGTCGCCGACGTCATGCCTGTGATCGATGAAAACCGCGAGCTGATCAGGCGGGGCCTTCGAATACTAAACGATGATCCGCGCCCCGGTATTCGTCGCCTCCTGCAGGAAAGCGGAACGACTCCCGGTAAGGTCACTGCCTCAACTATCAGCTTTACGATCGCGCCAAGACTGAACGCGGCCGGAAGGATGGGGCAGCCTGCTTTGTCTGTTGATATCTTGCTTACCGACAGCACACAGGAGGCTGAAAAACTGGCGATCGAACTAAACAGGCTCAATACCGAACGGCGCAGCCTGGAAGTTGAAATAAATGAGCAGGCAACGGCTATGTTGCCCGAAGCGGGACCGGTCGATCCTGTCGTGCTGGCGGCTGAGGACTGGTCTCAGGGTGTGACCGGTATCGTTGCCTCGAAAATGGCGGAGCGCTACAAGTTGCCTGTGATCATTATCAGCCTGACAGACGGCGTAGGTCGCGGCTCCTGCCGGAGTTATGGCTCGTTTTCAATATATGACGCACTTTGTTCGTGTGAGGATATTCTTGATAATTATGGTGGTCACGAAATGGCTGCCGGTATAACAGTCGCGAAGGAAAACATCGAAGAGCTACGCCGTCGTGTCACAAACTGCTACCATGCAAAAACCAAAGATGCGCCCCCGTCAGGACTAACAGTGGATTTTGAGGTGGAAAAGCCGGAGCTTCTGACACTTGATAATATTAAAGCGCTCGAACGCCTCGAACCCTTTGGAAACGGCAACCCGTCGCCGTGCCTGTGTATGATGGGCGCCGTTGCCAGTTCAATACAATCCATCGGCGCCGGAAAACATACCCGGCTAAAAATAAAAAAATCTAATCAGATGCTTGATTGTGTTTTCTTTTCTGTCTCCGCTGAGGATTTGGGTGTGAGCGAAGGAGAACTTGTCGACGTGGCGTTTGAACCGCAGATCAATGAGTATAGAGGCCGAAGCAGTGTACAATTGCAGCTGTTGGATATACGACCCTGTGTATTTTGACGCGAGGATAATATGAACGACGTTAATGAAAAATTCCGTCAACTTGAGAAGTCTATCCTGGAATATATGCCCGGCGCGGATATCGGGCGTATTCGCGACGCCTTTGAGTACGCCCGGAAAGCCCATGGCTCGCAACTGCGTAAGGATGGCAGCAGTTATATAACGCATCCGCTCGCCGCTGCCGAGATAGTAGTTGAAATCGGAATGGATGAGGACTCTATCTGTGCCGTTTTACTGCACGACTGCATTGAGGATACGGGTTCCACGTTTGAAGAGATCGAAAAACTCTTTGGCACGGACGTCGCCGCGATCGTCGAAGGCGTCACCAAGCTGACGCGCGTCACATATACAAGCGCTGAAGAGGAGCAAATGGAAAACCTGCGCAAAATGCTCTTTGCCATGGCTCAGGATATCCGTGTCATCCTTATAAAGCTCGCCGACAGGCTTCACAATATGCGGACAATGGAATATGTCGCACAGGATAAGCAACGGGAAAAGGCGCTCGAAACTATGGAAATGTATGCGCCGATCGCCCACAGGCTTGGTATGCAAAGGCTCAAATGGGAGCTCGAGGATCTGTCGATCCGTTATCTTGACCCGAACGCGTGTAATGAGATCATTGAGGGATTAAAGCTTCGCCATGTTGAAGACGAGGCTTTTCTGGAACACGTTCAAACACGGCTGACTCAGCGGCTTTGTGATTACGGCATTTCCTGTCAGGTTTCCGGCCGTATAAAGCATTTATACAGTATTTACAGAAAAATGTTCAGCGAGAATAAGCTGCTGTCCGAAGTGCTCGATTTGCAC
>Ga0123353_10010854_pt1 | contig 12756 bp, 8 predicted proteins | sample TergutLab28metaG_3_FD_92763 | JGI IMG/M metagenome (GOLD analysis project Ga0123353, IMG submission 92763) | Labiotermes labralis P3 segment gut microbial communities from Petit-Saut dam, French Guiana - Lab288 P3 | ecosystem: Host-associated > Arthropoda: Insects > Digestive system > Gut ...
AACAACTTTATTTAACACAGTATGACAGCTATATATACATTTGTTAGTTCTGTTCTTTCCTTACGTGTGTTATTTAACGACGCTGCTATAGCGGCGGTGAGAGATGAATAAATGTGTGTGGAGTATACCCGAAGTACAGAGAGGAAAATCTGACACATTATTCCTGTTTTCACCACAAATACCGCACGTACTGCCCTGGGAACCATTAGATGTGATGACGAATAATTAATGTCACCTGAGAGGTTCTCACTGCGGTGTCTGTGAATATTAATTTCTTTGTCGGACGTGACACCGTGTGGTCTGGTAGAAAATTATCGACGTTTCAGAACAACTGGATGACTTCATCTTCATGTTACGGCAGTAACAAAATTGTGACCTAAAGTTGTGTCAGTCGGTTCCTCGAAACTTCAGTGCATTTGTAACAAGGCAGGATCCTGTGACTTATCAGAAGACACAGAAGTTCAGTTGTTGTGGCAATAGTAAGGAAGAAAGGAAGGGCTTGGAAATTTCTCAATTATTATAACTGTTTTATTAGTCCGGAAAGGGGCAGGATTTCTTTGTTTAATCTATAACCTACACCTATGTACAGCATCCCTCGAATACGCAATGTACTACCGTATGGTAACTGGAGAATGTGGAATATGTCAATATTTTGGTTTGATGATATCAAATGACGTAAAATTTACACGTGAATGATTTATTTGTAAAACATATACACGTACATATTAAAATAGTAAATTACATTACAAATTACAAAACCGCCGCATGGTTCAAGAAAGTGCGTAGAACCAAACGATTAACTTATGAATATATCCGCATCAAGAAAAGGAGAATTTGTAATATATATATATATATGTATATATATATATGTGTGTGTGTGAGTGTGTACGTTTGTTAGTACAAATACACAATGAGCAAAAAATTCACGGTATGTACACAAAAATAAAAATAAAAAACGTACACGTGAAATGAAATAAGGGATTGCCATTCCAAAGGCAAGATTCAACAACCAGGAAAAGTCTGTGATGTTCAGAAACTTAAATTTAAGCAACAAACTATAAAATGCTACATTTTGGACACAGTTTCTGTGATGCTGAAAATCGCCCAATTCGAAAAGTGGACTGGAATTGCGTTAAAGGTTTTGAAATGTGGTGCTGGAGAAGGATGGAGACGATCAGTTGGACCGATCGTGTGAGAAATGAAGAAGTGCTACGTAGAGTCAAGGAGGAGCTGAATATCTTACACACAAGAAGACAAAACAAGACTCACTGGACAGGGCACGGCTTGAGTAGAACTTAGCTTCTAAATCTCGTTTGTTGAAAGTCAGATAGAATGGGCAGAAAAATGGGGAATACAACTTAAACAGATTATTTATGACCTCAAGGAAATGAGAAAATACTGGAAATTGAAGCAGGAAGCAATGGATTCCATCTCTGCAGAACTTACTCCGGAAGAGACTACGGACTTTTGTAAGACAGACTGAGACTGCAGAATAAATGAATGAATAATTAAATAATTAATGAACATATCTTACAGCATGTCTTTCTGATAAAGATACGTAAGGAAAATAGAGATTAATGAAAACTTCTGGAAAAGTGCTGTAATTTCATTATTTCCTCAGCAAAGAATGACCATTTCAGTTCAAAATACAATTCCTGACTGAAAATTCAGACGCCTTCAGTTATTTTAATCCAGTGTCACTTGTTCCGAAACATTTATTGATTATTTGTCCATCGTTGAATTGTAATTAAAACACAATTTTTCTAAAACCGGCTCTCATTTTCTCTTCAGGTGCCGGAAACGGACCTGACTGGTGAAATACTTTGAAAAAGATATCCTCAGTCTTTCTGTCCCAACACTTTCAATTTACTGAAAGTTTCGTTCCTATCACCACGCTGCAGGTTCTCAAGACCGTTCGTACATAGTTTAACGTTTTACAGCCTGTGATTATTTCAAGTAACATGAAACTTAACATTCGAATTTTCTATGTTCTACCCGCAGTGAAAATCTGTGTATTGTAATGCTGTCAGAATTTACGGCTATAGTTTTCCTACACCGCATTAACAGGTTTGTTTTCGTAGCCGGGACGAAGTGTGTTTACTGCGCGGTACGAACTGAATTTTTATATATGTTCCATGTTAAAGTCTTTACAGGTTTTAGAACTTTAAGAATGTGAAGCCGTGTGGTTTGCTAAATGAATCCGATGTTTATAGGAAGCCACTGGGCCAATTTCAGATTGCAGTAGCGGATGGAAGGACCAGGTTGTGTCTAAATACACGGCGTCATGTCTCCAACAACAACAACAACAACATCAACTTCGACTTCCTTTTTATCGATTCAATTAAATAGAGAATGTCACAAAAGTTTACATGCACATGCTTAGATTATTTTCTCGTTACTTCATTTTTATGTGATTTTACAGGCAGCTGGTGTGGGGTACATAATTGGTGGAAGTGTCAGAGTATCAAATGCAGGAGATTTCACGTGCAGTCTAATTCGTGGTTTTCTCGAATGCGAATCAGTTTCAGCAGAGTTCACGTACCTATCACCAAGCAGTAAGTTGAATTTCTGAGGTCATTGCAATAAAAATGTAATTGTCTTTGACATCATTAAGACACACAGTGTTTGGGGTACAATTATAATCATTATCAAACGGGAAAACAGGCAACAGTTTCACGTCCCGACCGTTTTACTGGAACAAAATGATCTTCCTGTACCCCTTGAGAGGAGGCAGAGTGGCACATAGATCCAATCAGGACGGTTTGGAGTAAATAAAACTCCGTTGCCTATGCTTGGAATCGAATCACTGTTTCTCAGCTTTCCAGCCTGTTGCGTACTTGTGTGTACCTGTGTGTGTGTGTGTGTGTGTGTGTCGTATTGTCACCATAACGTAGCCTGTACGACAGGTCCATAGCCTCTTCCACAGCATAGTCTGCAGAGACTGCAATCCAGGACTTACTTCTCCAATTTCCAGTATTTTCTAGTTTCCTCAAAGTCATAAGTAGCTGCCTACGTCTTCCTTCTCGTCTTCCCATCCCTTATATATTTTATTTAATAACGAGAGTTGGATTCAACTCCTATGTGAAATGTGACCTATATAATTTACATTGGTCGTTATGAGCATTATCGGTAACCAATTCGCCACACTAAACCCAAAAAATGAACTGAATTATTCCTTTGATATTTATATTACAATACCACACCAAACTGTCTTTCTTTTTCACTTTTATGTATATTTTGTACGTTGAAATATTTTAAATATATCTTAATGTTTTTAAATTTATTTTCAAGCACATCAAGACGTAAAATACTCATATATCAGTTATACAAGAAATGTTAATATTTTTAAGTATTTGACTTTTTAAACCATGTCAACTGCGCATAAGAGTGGCGTTATGCGATATTGCTTTGAATTGGTTCCTTGACAATGGTCCCTTGCGGATCGAAACGTACAGAAATATTCGGTGTGATATTGTAACATAAATATCTAAGGAAAACTTTGTGCATTTTGTTGTCATGTACAACTAGCCTCCTTTTGTTTTATTGTGTGTAAGATATTCTAGTTCTCCGTAATTCTTTGTAATACCTCTTCATTTTTCAAACGATCAGTCCAACTGATCACCGCTATCCTTCTGCAGCACCACATTTCAAAACGTTCTAAGACGTTCTGATCTACTTTCGGAACTGCCCAATTTGCCGCACCGAATCCAAATGTAACCCTCTATTAGTTTCTTCCTTAAATTTAATTCCAAGTTTCTGATCAAAGATTCGTCTTGTGGAATGCTGCTTTTGTCGTGGCGATGTTTGATTTAATTTCATTCGTAAATCGTGCATCTTTTGTCAACCCTCTACCAACTGTAATATCCAGTTTTTTCGGTCTTCACTAATGGTTAATTTATCGTTCTGTTTTAAAGAAATAAAATAGTGCTGTAAATAGAAAGAAAGAAAAAAAGAAATGTACAAATATATTTGTAATTCAGACATATTTAGGTGGACTAATTTCTTAATATGTCAGGAGTTGAAAATGTTATATATATATATGATGCTTTGATTAACTGTCCAAAGAGAGCCCGAAATTATACTTGCACAATCCTATTCCAATCACGGTTAATTTAACATATTATGTGATTTGCGAAAGGGAGCTTTTGAAATTAGTGCTAAACGTATGAGAGGTGGTTTAATCTGGCTGATATGAAATATTAAAGAATTTTAGTCTTGACTGCGGTACGTCGAAATAAATTTCTGTATTATCTGACAAAATAAAGCAAGAAGTCAACTCACCAACGTAAATCGCTCAACTACCGGCTGCGTTACGTATCTTATTCACACAGATTAATAATCTGAATTTATTCACTCCACTGAACTGAGAAAGCACATAGTTTAGAATAAATGTAATCACATTTATATCTTATTCATTTCAAAATGTGAACTGTCTGCAGAAATGTAACTTCGTCGCCAACAGGTCCACTTGTTTTACAGACTCCATGTTCTTCAAAATGGCGTCATTATTTTTGTAAAGTTAGCTGTATGGAAGTCTTTATGAATACGTAAAATATCAGTGGTGGATAAGGAAGTGGCACTGAGTCACGTACTGTGTCAACTGATCCTATTAGTATTGTTTTCTCCATTACAATGGCGCATATCCCAAACAATAAATAACAGTTGAATTAGAAGACCAAAGAGAAATTAGCATTAATATGTAAGCTACTGAATTTAGTAAGGTCACTCTCTGTATGTTTGTCCATTACCCTTCCCTGAGCAAGTGCTAAAAAGGGTCTGTGTGTTTGCTGTCAAGTTTAAAACAATGCACTCAAAAAACATAACAACTGCCTCACGTAAGATTAGTGCATGCAGTCAGACTTAGTTGTTCTACTGTTTTAGCCTTTGAAGCTTCGAAATTTGATAAAATGCGTTGAATATATCAAAATGTAACGTTTTAATACCCTACTGGAATTGTACCCGTCCTGTAGGGGCTGCCCATATATTCACGCTCAATTCCAAGGAATCTTTCATTGGTCATTTCTATACTTCAGTCACTAGAAGTGCTAAATTCTTGCGTCGATGTGGTTTCAGCGGACATAATTGCCTCGTTCGTGAGAGCAGGGTATACCACTAGAACGTGAGGGTGACTGTTGGATAGAACAGGCTATTGTATTAAGCAGCACTGCCTCTTATAAGCCAGTTGCTTTATCTGCAAGTTTAAAATTTGTTGGCCGATGACGTATGATGCGATTCATGAGGTGAATATGTCGGACATAACCTAAAAAATTGTCATTCTCGCCAGTTTTGTTACTTGTATTAAAGAAACAAAAACCAAAAACTTGTATGTGTGTTGAAAATTAATGTTGGTACCAAATTTCAAAATCGCATTTCCAGTGCTCTATTAGTTCCCTTCACCAAAGCTACTCAGATGTTTTTCTTTTACATTCAACCAAAATACTGCCCTGAGGAATGCTGCTCATTTCTCCAAGCTACATTATTATACAAGATGGTAGAACTAATAATAAATGGTACTGACGACTCCTGAATGAAAATTGTGTGTGTGTGTGCCACACTGATGTTGCTGAATGGTGTTAATTGAAAGGAAAGTTTGCGGATGTTCAGCATCGTCATAATGTTCACACAATATACGCCCACCCAAACAGTGTGGTGACCTCATAAGCCTACTCATATCTGTCTGAAGGAGGAATGTAAGCAAAAGCGACATTTTGTCAGTGGGCCGTACCAGAACATGTGTACTGAAAATATAAGCAACCATCAAGCAGAACAAATATATTGTCCTCCAGTTTGCAGTTTGAATTTATTCTGCAAGACACTGCAGTCGCACGTGAGTGCTAATCTCACGTTACGTTCGATATATGTTCCAGTGACCACTGCTGTGGGTGCTCTGATGATTGCATCTGGTATTTTGCTGCTGCTGACTGCAGTCGTCCTCCTTGCAGGGGCAACGATGGTATGCTGCACTTTCACGTTATTTCACATTTGTTAAACCTATCAACCTGCAGGTATATGTATCGGTAAACCAGTGTTTTTACTTCAGGATGAACATGGATTAAGGAAAGGGAGCTGAAGGGTATCCGTATGTTTGAACCTAAGCGGTAGGAGGAAGCAGCAGGTTAGACTACACTACGCTCAGTCTGCTGTCACAGTGATAGCCTGCATGGTGTTATGGAGTGTAGGACAATGAGTTTTCTCAGACTTTTGTGTGGAAGTTACTAGTTCCACCAACCAGCTCACTGACCTAAGTTCAAGTGGCTGCTGAAGTTACAGATTAGCTCTTCCCAGTCACTTAGCACTTACCTGAACAAATTCTGTCATCCTGCAACTGAAAGCAGCATCTTCGTATGAAATGTCAGAAATGCACATTAGGTGTGTAAATAACATTTTAACAACACCAGCCATTTCCTTTCTTTGCAGGAAAAAGCGGCGCTATTGTTGCCATGGATTGTATACATGCTGACCTTCATTGTAACAAATTCATTTCTGCATATAATTGCCTCCGCGCAAGACATTGAGGCCCACTTTCAATCTTTAGGTGACGCGAACGCTGTAATATCCGTCTTAGTATTCCGTAAGTACTTTATTTGTAGAGTGAACTGCGGAGGCTCAGAATTGAACATGTCAGACTTTGCAGTGATTGAAACAGGCACTCATAGTGGTGCTCCTGAAACATTTATCTTTCTCAAATATCACTCGGTATAGACTGGCAAATATTGAGCGACCTTGCGAGGTCTAGCAGTCCAAGAAGATTAGCTCGCCGGAGAATATTGTTAGCCTAAACGTTTTATGTAACTATTTATTATTCGACGCGGCCAGACACCCCAAAAGACAAACTTCCTGTTATAGAACTGTTACATATAAATTGTAAGCTCAACAAAAATATCAACGTTATTATAAACGGGTCTTGATAAAAGAACCCGTATTTTTTCTACTACTTTTTATTCGCAAGAAGGCTATTGTAATGTGTGTCAAGTGGAGACTAACTTGAAAACTTTTGCCGATTAAGTTAAAATACATCCGTGGATAACTATTTTTACTCTTGGGAAGTGTGGGTCTATTTCTAAGTCACCGTTAACCGGAGGACATATAGAGGTAAATATTATGGGGCTAAAATGTAGTTAAATATAATATTTTCTTACATTGACTTAGAGAAATTTACGCAACAAATATGCCGCACAGTATAACCATAACATGACAAATAAACCGAACACGTTGGCAAAAATCGTGTTTTGATATCCTCAAATTGTTAAGGCAGGCAATAAAAGGAGACCGGATTCACCGATGTTTGACATTTTCAATTCTACTTTTAGGATGAATATAGAAATATTAGATATTGTGCAGTTCGTACATAGGACAACAAACTGTACGAAACTTATTAAACTATTGTACGAACTGTCAACGATGTATGAGACTCTAAAAACAGTAAAGGATAGTATTAACAGTTCCAATATCAGCACATACAAGAATCTCCGCCAGGATCGTGCACAAAAACGTAACTGTTCAGAAACCCAAGTTTCTCCGAAGGTCCTGAACAAATTTATAACCAGTGGTTAAATTTTCTTTGTTTCTGCCTGCGCCCAAACAAAATAAATCTTAAATAATAAGTTTCATTTTTTGACGGCGAAGAGCTTCGTGTATTTTGATAGAATTAGCAGCGGTTTAGAGACGTCTAGCCCCTGCAACGTGAGCATGTGATAGCAGCAGTTTCCACCTGAACTTTGTTGCCACTCTAAACAGCCAGGCCGTAACAAAAACAGACGAATATCTCCAGCTCGATCTTGATTTGCGTAAACTGGAGAATATCCTTTATTGTTCAATTTTGTTACATTTTCTTATATTTCGATGAATCAAGCATTTTACGAATATCCAAAGTCTACTTAAATCAATATTTCAAGCCGTGCATGCAACAGTAATTCATAAAAGAATGCAGAAGTACTCGTTATAATAAAAGGTTAAGCCTTCAAAATCGGTCAAATGTGTAAAACCTTTACTGGTCCGCCAGCTATGGAAAATGGAGGCTTGCTTCTAAACCAGATATTCTTCTTTTACAGTGGTTCAGCTCTACTGCCTCTTTGTTGTTTACGGTCTGTACACAGAACTGAAGGAACCTGCAGCAATAAGCCACACAACAACGCAAAATACCTCAAGACCTTGGACAACTCCTGCCTGATACACCAATTAAATTGTACCTTAGGTGATAATAGAAGACGACGAATGACTGCAGTCCAAAGGACTGATTCGGACTGCATAGTGACGTATCTGGGGTAGACTAGTAATTGATAAGAGGAAGCTTAATTAAAATTATTATTTATTATTAACATCATCACCATCTAAATTATCGTCGCCATCATCATCATCATCATCATCATTACTATGCATTTATGTGAGGTCACTTATGTCATTCCAAATTGGGAGGCCTAAAGACTTCACGAGGTCATCCCAGAGACACGACGTAGATATTGTGTGTGGGGTCATTTATAAACGTATTTCGTTTCGATGCAAGTAAGAGAATTTAAAAATATCACCAGGCGTATAGCAAAATTGTAATATTGCTACAGAGTGCACACAGCAAACAATTCATATAGTATTAACACCCCTAAACCGAATAACATAACTGCACATTTATCAGAAACACTCACATATTTACACAGATTTGCCTCTCTGTGCACTCAGAATCCGAGGCTTTGTCTGTATGAAATACAATGCGGAAACCAGAACGAACGTATTTGGTTCTAGAACATCTTTCGTTATGGCACCTGTTTGTTCTAGCTTACTTTGAAATATGTGTGTTTAGGGTAATCCTTTCCAGGCCCACAGCCTAGAGCTAAGTTACCATCCAACACAATCATTTAAAGAGGAAAAATATAATATGAAATCAAAAATATAAGTGTAAAAATAATATAAAATTGATTTATTTAACTTTATACACGGTACATGTAAATTTGAAAATCATAAAAATTTTGGAATTTTTTTCGGCGCAATCCGAATGATTTCCTGTTGCGATTGTTTACCATGGACAAAACCTGGCTATATTAATACGAACCGGAGACAAAGCAACACTCAATGGAGTGGCAGCATAGTGGCTCACCCCTCCCCAAAACCTTCCGATTTCAAAAATCCGCTAGAAACTTTTCGCCTCGATTTTTTGGAATCAAGACGGTAACCTCCTCAATGATAATAACTTAGTATGCTATAGTACTATTATGATACTACAGTTGAAGTATTTTTGGAGGAAAAACGCACGGGAAGTTCACCAGGGGGGGGGGGGGTCTTGTTCTTGCAAGACAAAGCCCCAGCTCACCGGGAACATGCAGACCGGAAAAAACTGCCCTACCTTGGGTTTCAGTGTCTTGATTACCTACCCTATTCTCCGGATCTGAGCCCCTCGGACTACCGCCTGTTCCCTGGACTGAAAAAAAATTGAATGTTTGTCTTTTTTCGCCCTACGCGGAGGCCATTGCTGCCGCGGACACCTGGTTGGACGGACAACATTCTGATTTCTTTTGGAGTGGCTTGCAAAATTTAGAGCAACGGGCTAAGAAGTGTATTGACCTTCGTGGGGATTATGTTGAATAAATCCCGAGTTTGTTGGCTGTAGCTTGTAACCTTCCTGATGGGGCTAAGAACTTATCAGCACCCCCTCCTAAGTATTACATTTTGTGAGTGTGTGTTTTTAGCCTTTGGTATCGAGCATGCAATGCGCATGCGCCATATTTTCATTTGTAGCCTGCCCGGCTGTACTATATTTTTTCCACATTATTTCATTAAAGGCGCAAATTTCGAAAATAATTATGGAACATAAAATATGTTTCAAGTTTCACTACAAGTTTGTCCAAATCATAAAACGTGTGCTTTGATTTTCTGTACAAATTTGTCCCAAAACGTTTCTCATTCCAAGAACTGAGCGAGATATGATAAAAAAAAAATGCAATACATTGCACTTCATGTAAAGTGCCCGTTATTCGTGTCCGATTTTAATTAAACTTAAATTTCGCTACAGCTTTTCGAAAAATATTTAAATATAAAATTTCATAGAAAGCCGTCCAGTTGGAGCTAAGTTATTCCATGCGGACGGACAGACAGATAGACATGACGACGATAATAGTCGCTTTTCGAAGTTTTGCGAAAGCGCCTAAAGGTGTTATTTAAGGTACAAACACCCTAAAAAAATTACCACAACGGGAAATTTCTGGCAAGTCAGCAAATACAAGCATTCATGAAAAAAGTGAAGGCACCATTTTTTTTACGTCATCAATAAAACCTGGCCCTTTGACAAGCATGGTGAAACTTAAATGACAGCCTGGAAACAAGGTCTGATGCGCCACAAGCGGCCACGACGGAGTTACTTGTAGCCGGCATGGCTCAATGGGTGCGTTTTGTAAGAAACAGATGGCAGGAAAAGTCTCTTATGTGTGCGTGGCCAATTACATACGAGGCACGTGAATTTTTTTTAAAGTACTTGCCGTTACAACTGTGGTACAACGTATGACAATGTTATCGTTATTGAGAGTGTGTGAAAGTTGTGTTGAATGATATTGCTTTGGTGATTCATAAGTGTGATCATGATGATGAAGATGATGATGATGGCTAATTTGCATGGCGTAGAGTGTGTGCGAAAATAACCTACAGGCATAACAGTTCCTCATTATTGATTATTTCGTCGACCAATTGCATGATTACTGTTTTGTTTCGGAGCGACTGCACAATTCTGACTCCAAGATGGCTGCCAGCGCAAGAGGCACCCGCTGGAACGTTATTTCCGTGACAGTATGACGTGGTGGTGTGACGTAACGGAAATAACGCAATACCAGACGACTGTTGCGCGCCAGCACGCCAGGGCAGTGGTGGTACGGAAGGAATTGTAATATGGACATAATGAGTGATGTCAGGCTATAAAACAAAATATCTCAAAACTCTAACCTAAAGATGATCAGCATTGAACGGGGCCGTAGATCATAGCGGAGAGGTCGAAATAAGGTGGGCACCACGGGAGGAACATTATGTGGCACGGTCAGTACATCAGATTCCTCTGCACTCGTTATTCGTACTCGGTAACACCTTGCAACATATATGCCACCACTTTTGTACCCAAGAAGAAGAGCCCTACGCTACTGCCGCTCAAGCTATGACTGTTCAGACGGCTGCTACAGAATTCGTGTTGCATTGTGGGTGTTTCATAAAAAACGCGGAGACATGGGTGAACGGAATACGGAAGAACTGAAGCAGGCGAAAGGAGACCACAGCGACACACGTGTCGGTAAGCGAAAGACAGGAGTAACGATTATGCAGTGTAGCCTTTTGCTTCTATGTATTGCCAATAGATGGCAGAAGTGTACTACGCCAGAGGGTGTAACAACAGCGACACACAATGTGACCTTAAATTCTTCAGGTTTCCGAGGAATCCTCAACGGTAAATATGATTTAGTAATTATAGATGTTCATGCCAGGAGAGAGTTGTGTTTCATTGGTCAAAAACTATTATCTTGTGAGCTGAAGATATATCAAGCAGTATCTTGTATTAACCATGTATGTTGCGAACGTTATACAGTACTCGTAATTTCCAAATTGTGTATTTTTAGGTTATGTCATAATATTAAGACGAATTTATTCATCTCCGGTGTTTTACCAAATCTCTAATATTGGATTCAGAATAAATCAGTATTTGACCAATATGTTTGTAACCAACACATCACACAGTGAATAGTTTGTGAGACAAATGGTGTTCAACCTGCGAGTAAAAATGTAGCATAAAACGCTAATCACAGGAATAACAGTTTCATTTGTATATTCTCTAGTTCCATTTTATACACAGGGCTCACCTATGGACGGAGAGACTGGGCATGCCCTGCAATGCAGAACATGCCAGAAAACTGTCTAGGCAGTATGTCTGCAGGCTGCGTTTCTCAAAGACTGCTTTCACATTGAGTGATGAAACAAGTCTGGAAAGATTGGCAGTTCCAAATTCTTCTACATTGGCCTAACACTCCATTTCAGCCCAACATCAATTAGCGTGATCATAACCTTCAATATGACGTATGTAATTTGTAAATAGTCAGTTCTTCCACTTCATGTACCCATGGTTTTTAAACTAGTAATTTTGTTTCAATTTTTTGTTGATGTCCGCTATTTACCTGGGCTTAAAATTCTAGGTGCCCATAGTTCTGGGGATTCATAATGTTTTTCATCATTATTTACTGACTTTATGTACATATAATTCTTACACATATGTTTTGTATTGCAATTTGTATGCTGAAGAATTTCACGTTCTGTCTAGGCTTAAGAATCTAGGTGCTCATGTTCCTGAGGATTCATAATGTTTTTCATCATTTGCTGACTTTATGTAATATAATACTTAAACTATTCATTTAGTTTGCAATTTGTGTGCTGAATATATTCATTCTCTGTCTAGGCTTAAGATCTGAGATGCCCACAGTCATGACAATTCATAATGTTGTTCATCTTCATTTATTGGCTTTATGTACATTTAATTCTTAAACGTGTAATTTGTATTGCAATCCGTATGCTGAGGAGATCACTGCACTGGCTACGATTGTGACACCAGCAAGTCTGTTTAATGGTCATTAATGTTGGCTGGAACATTCTGCATCAATCGTTATCATCGCCACAGGCCAACCGAAAATGGATTCAATATAATCCTAAACATTGTCACTCAACGACAATCTATTTACGAATTCTGTTCAGTAAGCAAGTTTCCCACTTCTATAAATTTTTTAAACCCCCCCCCCCTTATTTTGT
>Ga0123353_10010857_pt1 | contig 12756 bp, 12 predicted proteins | sample TergutLab28metaG_3_FD_92763 | JGI IMG/M metagenome (GOLD analysis project Ga0123353, IMG submission 92763) | Labiotermes labralis P3 segment gut microbial communities from Petit-Saut dam, French Guiana - Lab288 P3 | ecosystem: Host-associated > Arthropoda: Insects > Digestive system > Gut ...
GAATAGAATTTTGGATTGTTAAAGTTGTTCCCAAATATTTAAACTCTTCCACCCTCTCGAAGGTACTATTATCAATCCTCACACTGTGATTTTGTCGTGCATTCTGATCTCGAGACATGACGATGTACTTAGTTTTATCGGCACTTACTTCCAGTCCATTCTCCCTAGTAGCAGCTACTAAAGCTTCTGCGTTCTGACGTAACCTACAATACCATTTTTATGTACACTTGCAAATCACATAATATGAGTAATAAGTGTGTCAAGTCCTTGCATTAAGGGAAAGGAAGAGCGGTATTTTTCGGGATAGCGAAGACACTTTATTAATGCTTCCACCAAGCTAACTGGCTAAATTACCTGAGGTTGTAACAACCCTTTTTTGCATTTGTGACATTGTCGATCGACAAATCAAAATTACGCTGCAATGTATTTATCGCGTTGTTTGCCCTTAAAGTATGTCCCTCAATCTCAATTTTAGCACTGAATAAATTCATTTTTTCATTAGTTTCTGATTTTAAAGTATTCATATACTTAGTGACCCTGTTTATTCCTTCCTTTACTAAGCTTTCATTATATTCAGCATCTGCCAAAGTGTTATTAACAGCACCCAATGATGACCTTACTGCATATAGCTGTTGTTTTAGTGATGTATTCATATCCTTTGAATTTTGCTCAAATAATTTAATTTGATCAATGCAATACTTCACATCATCTTCATCCACTGTTCCAAACAATATTTTAATCAGTTCCACTATAAAGTTAAGCACTCCCCTCTTTTTCCTTTTGCCTCCTGTTTGTTGTCCCGTAGTTTCTTTTAATAAGCATCCTGTTCTGGTTAACTGATTCAGATGTTCCCTAGCATCGTTACTAAAATGAGCACATCCTGTCAAGTTTCTGATAACAGTCATTTGACACACTATGTCAACATGATGCACATACTGCCTCAATACCAAAGTTTGATTATCAATTTTGTTTAAATTCACATACAGGATGTTCCTCCATGCAGTGTTATACAATACTGCTACACCTTTATTTTCATAATTGTACTTTACATTAGGAGTTACTGTTAGGGCTGACGGTAATTCTGATCTACAACCATACACTAACTCGAAAGGTGCGTATGCAGTGGTCGTATGTACTGTGGTGTTGTATACATAGACCGCAGTTGGGACCCACTCATCCCAATTGGTCTGATCTTGGCGCACGTAGTGCGGCAGGTATTCTGCTAGTATCCAGGACTGCTTTGCAAACTACCATTCGATTCAGGATGAAAAGCCGTTGTTTGTGTCTGATTTTTAGTAATTTACATATGCTTTTAAAGAGACTGCTTAAGAAATGTGAACCTTCACTCACTACTTTGAATTTCCTACCATACATATATGACCGGAAGTGTTTAATTCCCCACACAATTGCTGCCAACTCTTTCTCAGCCGTACTATAATTTTTCTCATCTTTGCTGAAACTACGCCTTGCGAATGCAGTAGGCAAGTCTTTTCCTATTTGTCTCTGTGACAACACTGCCCTGCACCATCCGATGCGTCAGTGGTTAGTATAAAGTCCTTTTAAAAATCCGGGTATTCCAAATTGTTTGCGACATTAGATTTTGTTTCAGTGTGTGAAACGCAATTTCCTGGATTTCTTCCCACACTATTTTGCATCTCTTTTTAGCAGTTTATGAAATGGAGCTCCTATTTTGCCCCTCCTTAGCGCTGAAAGCTGTTTTATCAATGCCACTTTGGTCCATGTCAAACTGGTGATACCCCATAGCAAAGTCTAGGCAAGAGAAATACTTCGCTTGTGCCAGTTGGTCAAGAATTGGTGTAATATCTGGCAATGGGTAGGCGTTCTCTGCTGTCCTCTAGTTTAATTTTCTGTAATCTACTACAAGCCTGAATTTTTGTTGCCCACTAGCATCTATCGTTTTAGGTACGATTAAAGTCGGGCTATTCCAAAGTGAGTTACTCTCTTCTATAATTCCTTCCTGCAATAGTTTTTTTACTTGTTTAGCCACTTCCATCTTTTGCGTTTATGGTAACCTGTAAGGGTTAGTATTTATTGGTTCTGTCCCGGCTTTGATACTTATTGAATGCCTTGTCGCACCAGTGCTACTTATTTTGTCACCAGGTAAACAAAATATGTCCTATTAATCTGAGCGTGCTCGAACCAATAGCTTTTTCTTCTTCCGTATTTAAATGTTCTAACATTAATTATGCCAGAATCTCTCTCTGTCCTGAGATTCGAACTCAGTACTGCCGCTTCTGTCCCATGCTGGGTCAACCTCATCTAACTCCACTAGTGGTTCCTGCATCTACACTTCTGCATCTTTAGTATTCCGAATACTTGTCATTACATTGCCATCTGCCACGTTTGTAAGTGATGCTGCACCTTGTATTTTACACTTATTGGCGATCCTGGCGTTTCTGGTACTCTCACAGTGCTTTCTTTTCGCGGTAGTAACTTAGTTTTACCAATTTTCGTCATATTTGTTTCCCTTGCTTCTAACTGTTTTGCCTTACCCACCATTTTACGTGTCTCTTCGTTTAATTGTACAGTTCGCGTTTCATAGCAAACTTTTGCTCTCGTGCGTTGAAGAGAATCACGACCTAAAATTCCATCGCACGGGATGTCCACCTGTTTATTTACCAACTGAAAATCGTGCAAAATCAAATTGTTGGTGAGCTCGATTCTGGCTACTACAACGCCATGGGTTTCCATCGGGGAACCATCTACGCATTTTACTTTCACATTCCTTTCTGGATCATATTCTGTAGTCCCTAGTAATTTTATTTCCCCTTAAGGAGACTGATATCTGCCCCTGTGTCAATCAAAAACAATAATTTGTCCTCCTTGCTAGTATCTGCTTTCAGCCTCAGAAATTCATTTATTTTCTTGTCCAATGCAGCCTACTGAGTAGACTGGACCGTCGGTCGGCTGAATGCTTTCCGTTGGTCGAAACTCGTTCCCCGAGTGATCGTTACTTCCGTTTCTTTCCTTAATTAACCCCTGTCTTTCTAAATGCTTCTTCGGTTTCGTACAATGCTTCGCCATGTGCTCTTTTCCTCGGCAATTATAACAAGCAATATCGCTCTTTTTCTCTCGGTTTTCATTCCCAGCCGATACCTGATTAAACCTGGTACCTTTCTTGCCCTTCAGGTAGCATCTACTAGCTACATGACCTAATTTATTACAGTTACTGCACTTTGGACCTTCTGAGTTTGTGTTACTACTCTTGTACCTTTCATTTTTCGAAAATTGTGCACTCTCTTCCTCTAAGTCAGTTTGAGCTATGTCATCAAAGCTGGAATGATTCCTGCTTTTCACAATCATTTGTATCCTGTCACAATACAGCACAGGTACAAAGCAAATATTTCTTAACTTGTCAGCAAGTGTTAATATACCTCCCCTCTCATCTTGCTCGGAATCCTGCAGAGCGGCGTCTCTAAATTTCGTTCCTAACTTCTGTATACGCTATTTGCACTCTGATACACTTTCTACTTTACTCTGTTTAGAACTGAACAACTGATTTGCATGATAATCTAGTGTTCTCTTCTCGGTGTATGTATTCTTTAAAAATTCATATAACTCTTCCCAGTTTTCCAAATTTCTACGCAGTCCTGTTACCCCACTTATTCTCGTCAACACGAATTTAAACAAAGTACCCTAATTTCTCGGGTCATTTACTTCGAATGCTGTGTCTACATTTGCGGTGAACGCTAAGATATCGCTCTTTACACCTTTAAATGGTGCTACCAGTTTTAAAGCTTCGCCCACCGAAATATATTTTGTCATATTGGTGGTATTACTACTATCTGGGCTTGCAACCTTAGCTTCTAGATTAGGGTAGACGTTGGGCATGGAATGAGCAAGTACTCACTTTGCGTTGTATGATGCTTGGGTTAGACGACACACTGTGGACTGGCCTGCGCTGGCGTCTCCTGGTTGCTGCAATCTGCCTATCCCTTGATTCGAATCTGCTGTTCACGTTGCCTGGACTCGAACTTGTTCTGCCCGCTGCAGCTTCCTTCTCGGACCGTAGACGTTTCTGTCTAGTAGTTTTCTGTGGTCCCGCCGTCCGCTTTCCTATTGGAGTCGTTCGGCTGTAGCGTCGTTCTTATAGTTTCAAAGTAGCAACTTTGCTGCACTACCCCCCCCCCCCCCCCACACACACACTCACACACACACACATACACCTGACGCCAGTTTGTGTCGAAATGGAGCATTTATGTTCAGACCTGGGGGCAGGAAGTTGCTCGTTCTCGGCCCACCACAACAGAAGATACGAACAGTGACGTTTGTCAACATTAGCCATGACCAGGAATGGGTAGTGTCAGGCAACGCACAATACAAACTAAATCGTGGTATTGTGGAGACACGAGACAAACAACTGCGTTTGCCTGTTCTGTATAGACTTAATTGATGCAGCTGTCTCGTTCGTCGTGACTGACTCAGGAACGTCTTGAGGTCGCCTCTTGTTTTAGCCTGCATTCGGACGACCTAACTTTGGTACAGTTGCTCGTGTTGAGAACGGCATTCATCGACGTGCAGACACTATACACATTGCTCGTTCATATCGAATTATACACGAGAGTCGGCAAAACTGCCTGCAATAAGGTTCAACAGCGGTTGAATTATTACTTAAATATCAATACTCCACCTATACAATATCAATATTAATGTTACAGATACTGCACCTTCGTATACCTATACCAGTACTCATGGTAAATGAATAAAGAAGGTCTTCAATGCACGAGCTACGTTTCTTGCAGATCATATATTCCACGAATAACCCAATGATTATAGTGCTTCTGGTACGTGTTTATTGTACTTTTCGTTTCATTCATTCCGTAATCTGCCTTACGACAGTCTAAATATGGAATTACCAACGAGACACGCAGCTTCACTAAGGCATTCTGCTGAAATTATTACGACAAAGTGAGCAGAGTCTTTGTTATACGTGACAATATACTTTGTTATATATGTTGTGTTACTTCTTACTGACTTTATAGCTCGAGTATGGGCATTGTTAGCTGAAACATGTAGCAGTACCAATTGTATTGCTAAACGAGGTAATTTTGCTGGACTCGAAATGTGTTTCTTAATACTGGTATAACTGTAACGCAGGACGGAGTTAACAATATAAAGACAGTTTTATGCTTGTTTAACCAACTGCTGAAGTTGTATAGCTCTGCTGCGAAATAATAGCAGTCCTTAGATGTGCTGTGTTGTATAAATTTTATGCCCAGTTGCCTGAGGAGAGTCTCCAGAAGACGTCGCGCAAGGTAGCCGTCAGGACAGGTTCCACTGTACTGATCACTGCATGACAGCGTAGTGTGCCTTCCGTGATTCTGCTGAAGTAACAGCAGAAACGCGGTAAAATTCACCTATCTAGTAGCTGCAGCGGTGTCTGTCCGTCCGGCAGTTGTGATCCGATATTTTGCCTTTGAAACCGCAGTGTAAACTGCACAGTGCATACCACCAGCTGCAGCGTCACAAAGTCTTTGCCCGGACTGTGTATTCATACGTTTTACATGGACACGGAGTGCGTTACTGTGTTGTACGGGCTGAATCTTAGAATGTAATTTATTTCAACGTCTTACTTCAAGCAAATGTTGACATGTTTCCCAAGTTGCAAGTTGCTACTGCAGATTTTTGTGGTCCCCTCCGCTTTCAAGTTAATTAAAATTAACCCTTTTGCTTTAGAGTCCACCAAAATTGTTTTTTAAATGTGCACTTTTAACCCTAAACTGTAAGCCGAAATTCCTCGGATATTATCTTGGGCCATTACTTTCGCCGCCTTAATGTCCTGATTTTCAGACTACTGCCTTCAGAAGAATGAGCGGGCGAAACCTGAGAACCTTGTAAAAGAGTGATGTTCGTTATACCATCTCCATATAAAGGCGTCTTTCAGTTATCGCTTGTCATTCCGCTCAGTCTGTACATGAAATTCGAAGTCCAGAAAATTTACCCTATCTGAATACTTTTGTGAACTTCTGTTCATTTTCCGCCACAAGATGATTAAAAGGACGCCTGTCGATGGGACACAAAAGTCAGTCAGTAGTCTTGCACACAAGACGCTCTTGTAGTGTTCAGAGAGCAGTAGGCCTGAAAGGGGGTTCCAAAGTTCTGCTGTTTGTTTCTGGGACTTTCTGTAAAGTCTGTTTTGAACGTTTTGCTTTGATGTGTAGATACTGGACTTTTGTGGTACATAAACTGTCATTGCTGCACCCCACCTTGTGCTTAGAAATAGTGCACAGACAGTAGTAACACACATATTGAGCACAAAAAATTCTTTTTATTCAAACTCTGCTCTAATGTTGACGTATTTCGACTGTTGTTCTTTCGTTTAAAATTGCACAATGAAGTGCAAGGAACAGTACAGAGATACAGCTGAAATGAAACATTGCACAATGAAGTGCAAGGAACGATATCCAGTTTACAGGCACATACATCACTACACAAGTTAGTGGATAGATAAGTTACTTTGAACCTTTGAGATCATACGGTTTTGTGTATTAAGTATTTTAATATTATCGAGTGTGTATTCAAGTTCACTGAAAAGACACTGGGATTCCATTGTTTACTTTGTTTAAGCGTGGCAGGGCCGTTTATTGTGTTTAATCTATTTTTCTTGCATGACCGATGACTTTCATTGATACAAACATTTTGCTTATATAAGACAAGTGGTGTCAGATAAATCAGACGGTCTTGCATGACTGGGTTGTACCGTCTTGCTAATGGAAGAGAGTTAACGCCTCCCAAAGTCCATGGAGCAAGGTTTAGAAATTGGAACACACCCACTGACCTTTGGAAATAGCTCTCGTGCCAGCATTACGAAACTTTGATGTAGTACTGGCAGCCGAACGTACTCACGCTTTTCAGTAGGAAGCAAGGAAATGCTTTATCGTCAATTAATTGTAACGTTCTCTAAATGCCTTCAGTCAGGTAACGCCGTGCCTGTGCTTGATTTAGTTCAGTTCTTGAACATAGGTGAGTGCATGGAGGTACAGCTTCATACATTCTTAAGCTTGGCACCCGATGGAGATGAATGGGCATCACCACTTCCCGGTCACTCCTCCCCCCACCCCCCATTAAAACGGCGGGTGTTGGGAACCAGAGTCGGTCTGGATGCGATGGAGGAGGGCAGTAATCAAACACGGTCCGTCGGCCGTTCACTCCAAGGAGTTGTCACTTTACGTCGCGTTTGTCCCTGAAGTTCAACACATGCCAGCATAAGGTGCCGTCCGGTGCTGACTGTGGATCGAACTGTTACGTCGGCACTAAGGGAACGTTTCAATATATGTCTGGGTTTGCATCTTTGTTTCGCAAAGTAAGTGGACGCATAATGAAGGGACTGTGTCTGTGTGCTGCTATTCTGCACACACAGAACCACCAGCAGATTCTGACTGCATTTTCTGTTTGTCTGCTAAGCAAAGAATTGGGGCAGGACGTCCGGAGCGCCAGACCGAAGTATCTACATCCGATACTCAATGTGAATTTCTTTGCTGCCCCTCATATATGGATGCTGCAGTGTTTGCAGCGACAGTTTACATGCTGAAGTTGCGTGGTGGCCATATAGCTATGGTTGTAGGTCATGACTGTGCATAATTGTGCTTTACTGTTTTGTGATGTACATGCTTAATACGGTAACCCAGTTATGCATAGTCTTATCGAAAATGAAAGGCTTGCGCTGGCGCCTTCCTTCTGACACAGTAACAACGGACCTCATATCTGTTCCCCTTGTTTAGGTTCGCATGCACTAACAAATATACGTAAGATACATTCAAGGCGACATTAAGTGCGGGCTTAAGTTAGAGAACTGCTTGTCGCAGTTCGGTTCAGAAACCTTCGCGTTCCTTCCAGCTATCTGATTAAAATACACGAAGGTTTGATTATGTTGTTATGTCAGACCAACACAGGCAGGTGCTGAGTGAAAACTAGGCGCTGAGGAGAATGTTCAGAGTAAGGTGACAGAAGGACGGACAAGTTCATGTTCTGTCACTAAGGCGGTTAACTTAAGGACGATGTTATTGCAGGACATGTAGCACGCTTGGAAGGGATAAGAAAGACAATCAGAATTGTATTAGAGAAACCTAAAGAGGAAATGTGACATAGGAGGGAGGATAGGAGCAGATGGGAAGATAATATTAAAACCGACATTTTTGGAATGAGGTGGAGTTAGATGTACCAATTTGGGCACTACGTGAAGGCGGCTGTCGGTTCATGTTGCAGCCACATTGCTCGTGTTGTCCATGGAAAGAGGCGCTAATGCTTTTGTTTAAAAACTGGATTATAGATTCGTAAGTTTGACGTCGATGAGTGTGATTGATGCTGTTTTTCTTTGTGGGGGGGGGGGGATGGACGCCGTATAATTTTGTTTTTATATTCCCAGTGTCTCACACTTTACTGTTTCATGTTATACCACTTTCAATATTTGCATGTCTGTTTTGGATGAAGGCCTCATTTTCACATGTATGACTATTTTTGTTCGATATTTATGTTATTTGTTTCTTTAATTCCTTTTTTATTACTTTATTTATTTCACTGCTGTTTACAATCGCCCATGCTCTTTTTTGTTAGACCCTACATGACGGCAGACGCACTTCTAGTAAGCTCTCCGGTCAGCCCGTGCTAAGCAGTTCCAGTATTGAGCTTGTAAGTTGCAGACTTTTATTCTTACGAGTTCTTTAGTTGTAACTCTGGTTACGGTTTGCTGCGAGCTTGTAGTGTCCGGCCTGACGGTAACACGAGAGCACAATATGTCACTTTGGTCTGGACTGCTAAAGAATTCAGGTCAGCTTTGGTGTGCAAAGTGATGTTAAAATTGCAGCTTCTTCGATAACACAGTGGATAACCTGATGCTAACAGTTGCAATAGTGTAGAATGCTTATAGACGTCCAACAGGTCGTTCCCGACGACCATAATTCTGTATGTGTGTCTCGTTTCATTCACCCGATGGGCACGTCCTTTGTTTTCGGGCTTCTTCATGCGGCTGTGCTAGTTTCATGTTTCGGGGGACACAATGTAGTCGTAATTTGAAAGGTCTGTTAATTGGTTATGCCTGTAGCTCATATGACGAGTGAAAATGACCACTCACTTGATTCTGGTGCTTAACGTGCCTGGTGCTTTACCTCCATTTTCTCACACGATTTCATGTCGTAGTACTTAAGCGCAGAGATAGCTTCAGCTGCTTACTGTCACTAACACGACGTTATGTGGGTAATCCAAGCAGGGAGACTGTTTACAGTAGCGTGCTGCGCTCGCTTCGAGTAACGTAACAGTTTATAATAATACACCAGGAAATGTGCAGTCCTCTGTTTACAGAGTTACATTATATTAAAGCATTACAAAATTCCTACTAATGCTTCGATCCCTGTGGAATCATCATCATCATCATGGGGACCGTACATCAAATGATCTTGTATAAAACAAATTAAACTAATTTGTAAGTTGTTATTGTATGTTTTTTCTCAATTGTCCTTTCTTTCGACTTCATTATAGTTTTCTCATCCGTTCCTTATTTATTATTTTTGTTTTCAAAACAGAACTGTGTTCCTGTACCATCACCTTTCGGTACTACGGGCTTCTGTCTCAGATTTCATAGCTGTAATCAGTATCAGTGCACTTTATTGTAGGTAAGTCACTGTCGTAATTCCAATAATGAAATACCGGTACAGTGAACTGAAAACAGACATCGCTTCAACCGGAGCTTTTATACTGTAGTCATAGTGTGCAACTGCTATTCTGTGTGCATAGTGTGCAGCTGTTGTACCGTGGGCATAGTATACAGCTCTTATACTGTTGGCATAGCGCGCAGCTTTCAACTGTGGGCATAGCGTGCAGCTGTTATACTGTGGGCATAGGGTGCAGTTGTTTTACTGTAGGCATAGTATACAGCTCACCGTGGACATAGTGTGCAGCTGTTATACTGTGGGCATAGCGTGCAGCTGCTATGCCGTGAGCATAGTGTGCAGCTGTTGTGCCGTGGGCATAGTTTGCAGCTGATATAATGCGTGCATAGTGTGCAGCCGTTATACTATTGGCACAGCACTCAGCTTTCATACCGTGGCTATAGCGTGCAGCTGTTATACTGTGGGCATGGCGTGCAGACGGTACTCTGTGGGCATGGTGTGCATCTGTTATACTGTGGGCATCGGGTGCAGTTTTACTGTAGGCATAGTATATAGCTCACCGTGGGCATTGTGTTCAGTTGTTAAACCGTGGGAATAGTGTGCAGCTGTTGCACTGTGGGCATATCGTGCAGTTGCTGTACCTTGGGCATAGTATGCAGTTGATATACTGTGTGCATAGTTTGCAGCCGTTATACTGTTGGCGTAGCGTACAGCTTTCATACCGTGGGCATAGTGTGCAGCTGTTGTACTGTGTGCATAGTGTGCATTTGCTATACTGTGGACATAGCGTGCAGCTGTTATGCTGTGGACGTAGCGTGCAGCTTTTATACTGTAGACTTGGCGTGCTGCTGTTATGTTATGGGCATAGCGTGCGGCTGTTATGCTGTGCGCATAGTGTGCAGCTGTTATGCTGTGTACATAGCGTGCAGCTGTTATAATGTGGATATAGCATGCAGCTTTCATACTGTGGACTTGGCGTGCTGCTGTTATACTGTGGGCATAGCGTGCGGATGTTATAGTGCGCGCATAATGTGCAGTTGTTATACTGTGGGCATGGTGTGCAGCTGGTATACTGTGGGCATAGCGTGCACTTCATATTGGAAACAAATTGTTAACGAGACAGGCGTTTGTACTTTGAGTGCAGATAAAATTCGGCGCGTTCCAGTATCACAGTCCATGGCATACTCTGCCATTTCGCACATCCTGACACTTTGTTGCTGAAGATTAGGATGTATGACCCGTTGCTCTTTGGCGCGTCACCTTGGTAACCACACCATATGTACTTCGGTGTTGCGTAACCCGCGGTCCGAAATACCAGCCGTTGTTCTGGCCGGTGTGAAACGTTTATACGCGTTTAAATAAAGTAACATTCAAAGTACACAATACAATGAGAACCACACCTCTGCAGTCAGAACAACTTTAGTGCTATATTCCGTGAACATTGAACACACGTTGCGACCTTCCGCATCTGACCGTATTCAGGTCCAGGTAAGTAAAAACATTAGAGAAACGTTATTTACATATCCTTTATTACGTTGTCGAGGGGACTTAATATCTCGCGTTCCTTCTACACTGTCAGTATATTAGATTACATAAAACTTACAAATGTACATTTCATCATTAATGTTCAAGATATGTCTTGTAAAATTGTGGTTAATTAGCAGCTGAGTATTGTACAGTTGTCAGATTCAAATCCGCACATGAGCATTTCCTAATGTACAGTACCTGTCTTGTGCTACTCAGTTCAGTGGTATTGCTATGATCTCAAGTTATGTCGCACCATACTGTTTGTACGTACCTGGGCATGTGTTCGACACCCGTTACAGACGGGTCTGTTCGTATCATTGGCGGGTTGTGGCTGTGTGCTACCCCTTAGGTGTGCTGCACTGACCGAACGCCGTACGCTGACGTTCAGCCTACGAACTGCCACCAGACCAGCTTTAACCATTTTGGACTAGGGAAGGGTCGGTTTAAATATTTATGCCGGGACAGACTTTTGCGATGGTGACCACGAGGTCGGTGTGGAAGGTTTAATGGCTAGCTTTAATTTACTGAATTCCTTACTTTACGGCCTCTTGTACTGAAACTACTTAATTAGTATTTCTATAGTTCATTCGGCCATTCTTCTCTGCTTGCTAGATACGATGTTGTACTGTTGATTTGTGGCTAATTGGAAGTATTTTGTGACGATGTTATAAACTGCTGAAGATGCATGCAGCCTGATGAAAGACACACTAATGGCGGTGACGGTATTTGCTTGAATGGCCGGGGAGGTGGCGGGGGGAGACGAATTGTACCAGGTCCATTCATATTGTGCTCGGTTTTGTGCAAGTTTTCGTTTACTCGAATTACTGTCATCTCGTGTGTGCTGTGCAGCAGACAGGTCTGAGTAGATAGGGTGCCACAATACCGACAGGAAATTACGTCACAACCCTTTGATACCTGGAAGAAGGTCAGTGACCTGCTCCCACCCCAATTAATATACAAATTATCTAATATTCATACAGCCTTGATATGCAAATTATCTGTTGATATTCATACTGCATTCATTGATATGCAGATTATCTAATTATTATTCATACGACCTTGATTGATATGCAATTGATATAATTATTGTGCATGTTATGTTATCCCAGACAGCTTGCCGCTTTAACCCTTTTGTTTTGACCGGCAGACAGCGTGGCAACTATTTGGCCGCCATCTTGGAAGGGCGCCATTTTGCAATATGGCAGACGAGCGCAATTTTTTAATTTTGAAAGTTGCCATTTTACAATATGGCCGCTAGCGTGCTATTTTTTAATTTTTCAAATTTTTACAGCATGGCGGCTATTTTTAAGTTATACCCTAACTTTGAAGTCCGCCATTTTTAATTATAGATAACGTTTTACAATATGGAGCTAAAGCGCTCTTTTTAAATTTATAGTAATTGTTTAAGACTTCGTTATTTGAAGAAGAGGCGGATGAGCGGTAGAATTCCAGATTCATAACTGAGAGATTGTAGGTTCGAATCCTACCTCCTAAACCATCTCTTTTTAAGGGACCCTATACGAGGTATATTGTAATAAGGATAATAAATAAAGATACAATTTATAATTACAAATATATACAATGTAGATATTTATTAATAAAA
>Ga0123353_10010859_pt1 | contig 12755 bp, 10 predicted proteins | sample TergutLab28metaG_3_FD_92763 | JGI IMG/M metagenome (GOLD analysis project Ga0123353, IMG submission 92763) | Labiotermes labralis P3 segment gut microbial communities from Petit-Saut dam, French Guiana - Lab288 P3 | ecosystem: Host-associated > Arthropoda: Insects > Digestive system > Gut ...
CACCATTTGACTCTGACAGTTCCTTACCGCATGCGACTTCTGACTCCTGACTTCTGACTACTTCCTTGCTCCAGAATGGGAAAGGGAAAATTTGACCAATTATTTTCTGGCGAAAGCCTTATGACACGCATCGAAAGACGAAATCGTATCCACTCGAGTTCCGCGAGAAAGCCGTTCGGCTTGTTCACGAAAGCGGTTACATCATTGGAGCGAAGGGGAGTCGAACCCCCGACCTCAGCATTGCGAACGCTGCGCTCTCCCAATTGAGCTATCGCCCCATCTAAAAGGAGTCAGTAGTCAGAATACAGGAGACAGAAGAAAATCGTCTAGCGTTGCCCGCAAAAATTCTCCTGACTTCTGACTCCGACTCCTTTCTCCTGTCTAACCAAACAACGGACCCGAACTGCCGCCAACACCACCCTTCAACTGCTCCGGTGGGATCGCCGGTGAACTGGATGACGCTGCCGCTTCCGCCGCCGCCTCTTCCGCCGTCCATTCCGCTCGCTTGCGAGACAAACCAATTTTGCGGTCCTCAATGTCCACTCGCAACACCTTCACCTCGATCTCGTCGCCAACCTTCACCACACCCTCAGGGTTGTCCACCTTCTGACTCGACAACTCCGACACATGGAGCAACCCTTCTAAGTCGTTTTCCAAACTGACAAAGACGCCGAAGTTCGTCACCTTCGAGACCGTCCCCTTCACAAGAAGTCCCTGCTTGTACTTTTCGGGAATCTGCTTTTCCCACGGGTCTTCCTCCAACTGCTTCAAGCCGAGTGCAATTCGGTGATTTTTCTTGTCCACTGACAACACCTGACATGTCACCTCTTGTCCCTTGGAAATGACCTCGTTCGGGTGCGTTATCTTCTTCACCCAAGACAAATCGCTGACATGGAGCAAACCGTCAATGCCATCTTCAATTTCGATGAACGCCCCGTAATTCGTCAAGTTGCGGACGACTCCCGTCACCTCCTTACCAATGGGATATTTGTCATCAACATGTTCCCACGGATTGTCCTGCGTCTGTTTGATCCCAAGAGAAATTTCCTGCTTGTCCTTGTTGACCTGCAACACGATCACTTCAATCTCATCGCCGGCATTCAGCATCTCGTTCGGATGATTGACTCGTTTTGTCCAGGACATTTCGCTGATATGAACAAGACCTTCGATCCCTTCTTCGAGTTTGATAAACGCCCCATACGTCATCACATTGACGACCGTCCCCTTCAAACGGGTCCCAACCGGGTAGCGTTCTTCCACCGCATCCCAAGGACTCGGCTCTTTCTGTTTAAGCCCAAGAGAAATCTTTTCCTTTTCCCGATTGATGGTCAAAATGACGACTTCGATTTCGTCGTCGAGGTGCAACATCTCACTGGGATGATTGATCCGCCCCCAGCTCATGTCGGTGATGTGCAACAAACCATCAATGCCACCCAAGTCCACGAATGCCCCGAACTCGGCGATGTTCTTGACGATCCCCTTCCGAATTTCCCCTTCATTGAGTTGCGTGAACAGAGCCGTTTTCTTTTCGGTTCGCTCACTCTCGATCATCGCACGACGGCTGACCACGATGTTTCGCCGCTCTTCGTCAATTTTCAGCACCATACACTGAATCTCTTGTCCGACGAACTCGCCAATGTCATTCGGGCGGCGAACATCCACCTGCGATGCGGGCAAAAAGACGGGAACACCGATGTCCACGAGAAGTCCCCCTTTGATTTTGCGTGTGACCTTCCCATTGACGATGTCGTTCTCGCGCACCGACTTCATCATATTGTCCCACGCTTCGATCTTCGCCGCTTTTTTCTTGCTCAGCGGGATCATGCCTTTACACTCGGTGACCGGCACGTTCTCATCTTCTTGTTCGATCAGGACTTTGATGATGTCGCCGATCACGGGCTTTTCTTCGGTCTCATCCCAATCGTTGACAGGAATAATTCCTTCGCTCTTATAACCAATATCAACAACAACAAAATCGTCGTCGATTCGGACGACTTTCCCTTCGGCAATTTGATTTCCGACGAGTTCCCGTCCGCCCCAGTCTTTCGTTTCCATCGGTACGCCGCTGAGGGCACTATCGACCTGTATATCCCAATTATTTTCGTTTAAGTCTAGTTCACGAATTAAATTTTGCCTAACCATTAAAACCTACACAAGTAAGGGTGAAAAGAAGAGCGCCCTCGCCGGACTGTCCGCCGAGTACAAGGCATAACCCCGTAATTGTAGCGAATTGTCCGGTTTTTGGAAGGGGGATTGTGGACGAGACCGCTCACACGTTTTTCAAGTCAAACCGGCAAGGGAGCCTGCAAACCGAGGGGAGCGAGGGCATCGCCGAAAAATGACCCGCTGCGTTTGTTCCTGGGCACGGTCTAACATGGGAGTACACCGTTTCCCAAATGCGTTTCCTTATCATCATCGACTATCGACAGCGTTTTTCTCGCACAAAGGCACAATGGACACGAAGAAAATGAACAAAAACTTTTGTGCCTTTGTGCGAAACCAAAGCGATACGATTTGAGAAACGATGTAGGAGCCGCTTGTCGTTTTTTTGATTTTGCGTTAGAATGACAGGCGGCAAGATAGAAAGGACATTTCCGTGACGAACACTGCATCTCCCATGGAACGTTTGATTTCGCTTGACGCTTTTCGCGGCTTGACGATCATGGCGATGATTATGGCGAACAACCCCGGCACATGGAGTGCCGTCTATCCGCCATTGCGTCATGCCGACTGGCACGGCTGGACACCGACCGATTTGATTTTCCCGTTCTTTTTGTTCATGGTTGGCGTGTCCCTTGTTTTTTCATTGCAAACACGGCTCGCTTCCGGAGCGTCGAACCTGAGCCGTAAGGTTTTCTGGCGGGCGGTCAAGATTTTTCTGCTCGGTATGGCATTGTTTTTCTACCATCGCGGCATACCAGAGAGCATCGACCACATCCGTTTCTGCGGTGTTCTCCCTCGCATTGCAATCGTCTATTTGATCTGCGGACTCATTTTCATTTACACCCGCCCGCGTACACAAGTGCTTTTGTGTGTCCTGTTTTTAGTGGGATACTGTTATTGCATGTTGACCATTCCCACGCCTGGCAACGGAGGCAACGTCATGCTCGAACCGGGCAATAACCTCGCCGCTTATATTGATGCCAAGGTGATGCCGTTCGGACAGTTTTACCACAACACGAATTTGCCCGAGGGCAGTATTGCGTGGGACCCGGAAGGACCTTTTAGTACGATCCCCGCACTGGCGACATGTCTCATCGGGATTTTTGTCGGTTTGTTGTTGAGAAATCCCCACAAATCGCAGGAGCGAAAGGTCATCATTCTCTTTTTCTCCGGTTTCCTGCTTCTCGTCGGCGGCTACTGTTGGGGTCTCCACTTTCCGATCAACAAGCCTCTCTGGAGCAGTTCTTACGTATTGTTGTCCGCTGGTTTCGCCTGTACGATTCTGGCAGCATGTGTGTATTTCATCGACATGCTCGGTTATAAAAGGATCACGTATCCTGCCGTGGTGTTCGGGTCAAATGCCATCACGATGTTTTGTCTTTCCGGCATCCTTGCGGGTCTGTTCTTCTATGGCGGGAGTTGGAAACTCAACATCGCAACGATGTCTGTCATGACGAATGCTGGATGTTCTCCCGAATTTGCCAGTATGAGTTATGCTCTGCTTTTCGTGGCGGTCAATTTCATCCCGGCTTGGCTGCTGTACCATTTCAAGATTTTCCTGCGAGTGTAACGACAAAGGAACAATCCGTAAATTTTGTCGGCATTGTTAACAAAAGCCGGAATGGGTCTACACCGTTTCTCAAATGCTCATGCATATTTTTCCATGGCAGCCGGGAGCGCAGTAACACGGAGGCGGTTGCGACTGACAAACTCGCGTCAAAACAGCGAGGCATATTTGTCGTGTTGAATGAGATCGAATTCCATTTCGAGAAGGTATTCGTTGCCCCCCACTTTGCGCAAGGTTTCGACCACGAGACCGATTTGGCGTTGGCTTTGGTACATCGCCACCGCTTCAAATCGGCGGCGCACCAACTCCTCGGGAACATTCACACGCATCGTCGGCGGAGACGCAAAATCGCTGTACGTCGCGTATTCGTAAAGTTTCGGAATTTCAGCGATCGGCTCACCCAGTTCGGGCCAAATTTCTCCTTGAGCGTGAAAGACACTCATCAGCAAATCGGTGTGAACCGCCTGATGGTCAGGATGCAGGTCACGATGGTTCGTCACAAACACCCGCGTCGGTCTCACGGTTCGTAGCGTCCAAGTCAAATCATTTTGCAGTCCAACCGCCCCGTAACGTTCATTCGCGTCCCCCGGTTCGGCAAAGCGTCTGCCCATCTCTTGGGTCAGATTGCCATCCCCGTAATTGAATCGGAGCAGGTTCTCTGCGGGCAGTCCGAGATGTTCAAAGGAACGATCCGCCTCCTCCCGCCGAATGCGAACAATGTCCCGTCGCTGTTCAGGGCTGCAATAGCCCATTTTGCCATTGGTAAAATAGGCGACGTGCGAAGACACGCCATGGGCAAGTCCCGCGAGCAACGTCAGCCCCGCACCAACGACAACATCGTCGTCATGAGCAGACACGAACAACCAACGTTCATCCGCCCCACGCCAATCTGTCCAAACTTCGGCAGGATTCGAAGACGAAATCGTACCGCTACCAACTGTGCCGATACCCGTGCGACGATCAAAAAGAATAGTCATGAGAGGATTCTAACCCGGATCATTCGCCGGGCGATTCTTTGAAAAGTGGGGCGTTGTGATAAAATGTTGTTTTGAAAGCGTTTACAGCATTTTTTCGTTCAACAACCACTCACAGAGTGTATCACAACTTTTCATCCTCCGCAAGTGCCGCAAGTGCCACGGCTGTCGCCGGAAATTAACAAGCCGTTTTTCTGTCGAAATCACCATTCCGTAGAGTAGGAGTCAAGAGTCAGGAGACGCAAGCACAGAGGATGTTGCAGCACCGCATGCGACTTCTGACTTCTGTATTCTGACTCCCGACTCCTTGCTCCTGACTCCTTGCTCCAGAACGGGAAAAGGAAAACCGACCAATTATTTTCCAGCGAAAGCCTTGACAGGATCGACAGGAAAGGATGTTTCTTTGCCTGAAAATCCTGAGAACCCTGTCAACAAACAGAAATGGGGGAAAAATTTGTTCTTGGGCAGAAAAAATCGGATATTTTCTTGACTTTCAGAAAAAAAGGGCTAGAATATCTTGTGCATTTCCCCTATTTTGACACCATTTCTCTTTCAAGACCATCATGAAAAAACTATCGTTTCTCCTATTGTTCGCGGCGACACTTTTCCTCCCGCTTCTCTCTGCACAGGAGGTTCGCCCACCGGCTCTGCCCACTCCCCCCGCTCCCCCCTCGACTTCGGCAGCGGATCGAGACAAACCGAAACCCATCAAGGATGTTCTGCCCGATGCGAAGAAAATTGAAGGACTCTTCACGTTCTACCAGAAGAAGGATAAACTGTACGCGGAAATCAAAGGGAGCAACCTCAATACCGATTATCTGATTGCGATGGCGATTGCCCAAGGTTCCGGCAGGACGGTCATCGGCGGTGACACACTCCAATGCAATGGCAGCGATTGGCTTTGGCAGTTCCGAAAAGTCAATGACAACATTCAGGTCGTCCGTCGCAATATTCGCTTCAAAGCCGATTCGGGAACACCGGAAGCGAAAGCCATCGAAGTCGGGTTTTCCGACAGCATTTTGTACAGTTTACCGATTGTTGCCACCGGCGATGGCGGCGGAGACGTGATTGATCTCGCTTCCATTTTCATGTCCGACCTGCCGAGGCTGCGCATCGGCTTTTTTGATCGTGGCAGATCGACGTGGGGAGAGGTCAAAGGATTTCCGAACAACATGGAGTTCCGCGTTGCCGCCACCTATTCCGGCACGACAGGCGGTGCCAGTTATTCTCCTGATCCGAGCAGCGTGGGGGTGACGCTTCACTACTCGATTAGCAAATTGCCTTCCTCGGGTTACAGCCCCCGACTCGCCGATCAGCGAATTGGCTATTTTACTGTGTCGCACCGGAACTTTTCCCGTGCTGCCGAGGACAACCACATGATACGGTACATCACTCGCTGGAATCTTCAGAAGGCAGACTCGTCTGCTACGCTGTCGCCACCCCGAAAACCGATTGTCTTCTGGATCGAAAAAACCGTTCCGTTCAAATACAGGGATGCGGTGCGCCAGGGTATTTTGGAGTGGAACAAAGCCTACGAAAAAGTCGGGATTGTCAATGCCATCGAAGTTAGGCAGCAAGCCGATACCGACACTTGGGATGCCGAAGACATTAACTACAACGCCATTCGGTGGATTACCAGTGATCGTGGTTTCGCCAAGGGACCAAGCCGAGTGAATCCGCTGACGGGAGAAATTCTCGATGCCGACATCATCGTTGATGCTGGTTGGATTGATTACTGGCGGGAAAGATTTGACTATATGATTGGGGACGTTCTGCCTTTGAACCCCGGAAAATTGGACCCCGGAAAATATGGAAACGAGCCATTTTCTCCGCGCAAGGCACCACCGGAGCCTCCACGCCCCGCAGAGGACGAGGAATATCAACGCGATTCGCTCAGCAGTCCGTGCAACTACGCCCAGGAAAGAGCCGTGCATTTTGCGCTGGCTTCGCTGGCTCTTGCTCTTGGCGATGACGACGAGGAGAAGAAAGACAAAGAAGCAAAGGAAGAAGACAAGTCTGGAGAAGCAAAGAAGGAAGAGAAAAAGCCCGAAGAGGGGGACGAAGAAAAATGCAAGGAAGAGCAGGAAAAGAAAAAAGAAGAGGGCGACAAGGAAGAAAAAAAGAACGGTGAAAAGAACGGAGAATCGAAAAAGGATGGTGAAGAGAAGAAGGAGGAGAAAAAACCTTCCCGACAGGAAAAGGAGAAGGAACGCAACGAAAAGTTTGAGAAACTGGTTTTTGCCGGGATCAAGGACCTTGTGACGCACGAAGTCGGGCATACGCTTGGTTTACGGCATAATTTTCAGGCAAGCAGTTGGCTGACCTTGGATGAAATCAATGATCCCGAGCGATCCAAAGAGTATGGTCATGCCGGTTCCGTGATGGATTATCTTCCGATTAACATTGCTCCCAAAGGTAAACCGCAAGGGGACTATTTCATGTCGGGGTTGGGACCGTATGACTATCTTGCTATTGAGTACGGTTACAAAATTCTCTCTGGTAACACTGATGGCGAAAAGAAGGACCTCGCCAAAATTGCTTCCCGGCAAGCGGAAAATGGAAACTATTACGCTACCGACGAGGACTTGATGTTTGCTGCCAGTGTTGATCCACGCACGGAACGATACGATTTGGGGAAAGACCCGCTGACGTTTGCGCAATGGGGATTGGAATTGTACAACCAGTTATTGCCGGAGATTCTTGATCGTGCCATTCGGGAAGATGGTCGTTATAAGGATGTCGGTCGATATTATCGATTGTTGGTGAACCAACGGGTACGGCAGAATGCGTTTTTGATCCGCGATCTCGAAGGCTTGTACCGGAATCGGGATCACAAGGGTGACCCCGGTGATCGCTTGCCGATCCAGCCGGTCGATGCCAAGACGAAGCGGGAAGCGGTACAATTTCTCTGCGACAATACTTTTGGTGCGGAAGCGTTTGCGATTGCCCCGGAAATTTACAATCGGTTCGGCGAAGAAAAATGGTTGGAGAGAGAGGATGGGGTTGAGCGGACGATGGCGACCTCTTTGAGTGACCTCATTGCACAGATTCAGTGTAACACGCTGGACGACTTGTTGAGTCTCAGAGTTCTTAATGCACTGACCGATACGGCGTTGCGTGTTCCCGATACGGAAGATGTCTACACGATTGACGAGTTATTCAGTGCCATTCGAGCATCGGTGTTCAGTGAACTCGACATCAAGGAAGGCGACTTTACTTCTCGGAAACCCGCCATTGCGACTCAACGCCGAGTGCTTCAAGAACACTATTTCCGGCTACTGGCATTTTATGCTGCACCTGGCAGTGGTTTGTCCTACTTTTTTTACAGACCGGACACTAATTCGAGTCGCTCTTTAGCGCAGCAGGAATTATTCGCTCTGGAATCGAGAATTCAGGCGGCACTTCAAGGCGGCGCAAAATGGGATGCTCCTTCCGCAGCACACCTGACGATGCTGCGAGATCGGATTAAACGAGTGCGCGAAGCGAGTATGTTCTCGGAGAGTCCTTGATGCGACGGCTTCATGGCTTCGTCGATGGCACTGTCGAAACGCCGCAGTCGCCCGAAGTCGGTTGGAAATTCCGGAAGCCGAGTTTTAGCCCAGAGGGGCGGATATCCGAAGCGGGCGAGGACCCGATGCGTTGTGGTTTCCAGTGTCTGACCGGTTCGGGAGGGTGGTGGCGGCTTGTTGGTTCGCTTGTTCGGTCCGTCGCCGAATCCGCAGTCGGTGACGTTGCCGCTGTCGGGTCAAAAGGTGTACCGTTCCAATCCATTGGAAGATAAACTGGAAGAACTCACCGAGGTTTTGTTCGCACCTGGGGAAACGATTACGGTGTGGGCGGATTAGGACGCGAGTGGATTAGGGCGTGGGTGGAATTGGACGTGTTTAGCCCTGGAACGGGTCATTTTTCGGCGACGCCCGTGCCGCCGTGTGGTCGTGCCCTCGCCCGCGTGTTCCCACCGATCCGCGCTTAGGCTGGCTTGACACGGCGATTGTCACTCACTACAATGTGCTTTACTGCTACAACCGTCATACAAGGAACCGGTGATGGCTTGGTGTTCACTTCTTGAAAACGTTGCAAGTTTTTTCTCGCACGGCGGCGAAAAGAACGTTTCTCGTTCCCGCAAGTGGTCTTTCCAAGTCGAAACACTCGAAGAGCACCCGGCAACGTTTTTCATACATCAGGGACTCTTATCAAACGGCTACGAAAATGGTACAATGTTCGATCGTGTCCCGACGACTAGACTACAGCCGGTTTGAAATTCCGGTTGCCGAGCATTTAAGCCCGACAAGGGCGGATGCGCGGGGGCGGAGCCGAAAAATGACCCGCTCCGGGTCTATTCTCGACCAGATTCGTGGTATTTTTGCAGGGACAGTTTAATCAATGGCAAAACGGGCAAAACACAACAAAAATAATCAATCGACGACAGCCGACATCGGTTTTGAGCAGCAAATCTGGGCGGCAGCGGATATTTTGCGTGGAAATATGGATGCCGCCGAGTACAAACACGTCGTCCTCGGACTCATTTTTCTCAAATATATCTCGGACAAGTTCGAGGAGCGGTATCAGGAACTCCTCGCCGACGAGGACGACGTGGAAGACAAAGACGCTTACACCGAAAAAAACGTCTTCTTCGTGCCTCGCTCGGCACGGTGGAGCGTCATTGCCAAAGCCGCCCGAAAAGAGGAGATTGGCACTGTTATCGATAACGCCATGCGCGCTATCGAAAAAGAAAACAAGCGGTTGAAAGACATCTTGCCGAAAAATTACGCTCGCGTTGAACTCGACAAACGACGGCTTGGAAATGTGGTTGATCTGTTCACCAACATTCGGATGAGCGAACATGGCACGGACAAGGACATCCTCGGACGCACCTACGAATACTGCCTTGCCAAGTTTGCCGAGCGGGAAGGCAAGCGAGCCGGCGAATTCTACACGCCATCCTGTGTGGTGCGGACGCTTGTTGAAGTTTTGCAGCCGTTCCGAGGGCGTGTCTATGATCCCTGTTGCGGGTCTGGCGGAATGTTTGTGCAGTCGGCGGATTTTGTCAACCACCATCAGGGCAGTATAAGAAATCTCTCCGTATTTGGTCAGGATGCTAACCCGACGACCCGGAAAATGGCGATTATGAATCTCGCCATTCGTGGTATCGAAGCGGACCTCGGCGGATACAATGCTGACACGTTCCACAACGACCTGCATCCGACGTTGAAGGCGGACTTTATTCTTGCCAATCCGCCATTTAATCTCTCAGACTGGAACGATGGCTCGCTCAGCGACGATCCCCGTTGGAAGTATGGCTTGCCACCATCCGGTAACGCCAACTTCGCGTGGTTGCAGCACATGATCCACCATCTTGCCCCGAACGGCAAAATCGGTATGGTGCTTGCCAACGGTTCGCTTTCGTCCCAAAGCGGCGGCGAAGGTGAAATTCGTCGCAAAATTGTGGAAGCCGATCTCGTGGAAGGCATTATTGCCATGCCGACGCAGTTGTTTTACACGACGCAGATTCCCGTTTCGCTGTGGTTCATTAACCGTAACAAAAAACGGAAGGGCAAGACGCTTTTCATTGATACCAGAAAGATGGGAACGCTCATCAGCCGCAAATTACGGGAGATGACCGCCGAGGACATTGCCAAAATCGCCAAGACGTTTGAGAAATTCGACGAAGGAAAACTCAAGAACGTGGAGGGGTTCTGTGCCGCCGTGAGTACGCAGGAAATCGCCAAGCAGGACTACATTCTCACGCCGGGACGGTACGTCGGCATTGAGGAGCAGGAAGACGACGGCGACCCTTTCGAGGAAAAAATGACGCGACTCACCGGCGAACTCGCCGAAATGTTCAAGCGGTCACGAAAATTGGAAGGCGAAATCCGAAAAAGACTGGGAGGAATCGGATATGAAATCTGACAACGAAATCGTCATTTACCGAACCGAGGACGGACGCACGAAAATCGACGTCCGTATGGGAGAACAAACCGTCTGGCTGACGCAAGCACAGATGGCGGAACTCTTCGGGCGGAGTGTCAGCGTTGTTTCGCGGCATATCAAGAACATCATCGCCGAGGGGGAAATCGACGAAAAAAGCAATTTGCAAAATATGCAAATTGCAAATTCCGACAAGCCCGTGACACTTTACTCCCTCGACGTTGTTCTCGCGGTCGGTTATCGAGTGAAATCGACTCGCGGCACACAATTCCGGCAGTGGGCGACGAAGGTTCTGCACGAATACCTGCAAAAAGGTTTCGTTCTGAACGATGATTTCCTGAAGAACATGGGTGGCGGCGTGTACTGGAAGGAACTTCTGGAACGCATTCGGGACATCCGCGCCAGCGAAAAGGTGATGTACCGCCAGGTTCTTGATTTGTATGCCACCAGTTTGGACTACAACGCCTCGGTGCCGGAGACGGTCGAGTTTTTCAAAATCGTCCAGAACAAGTTGCACTACGCCGTCAGCGGTCACACGGCGAGCGAGATCATCTTCGACCGGGCCAACGCCGAGTTGCCGTTTATGGGGCTAACGACGTTCAAGGGCGACCGCCCCGTGAAAAGCGAAGTCACCGTTGCCAAAAACTACATGACCGAAAAGGAACTGTTCGCTCTGCGACGAATGGTGAACGCCTTCTTCGATATGGCCGAACTCAAAGCCGAGTCCCACGAACCGATGTATATGCGCGACTGGCTCGAAACGCTGGACAAATTCACCAGTGATTTCGGATTCGGCGCATTAGCGGGACCGGGAAAAGTCAGTCACGTGGAAGCGGTGGAAAAAGCCCACCATGAGTACGACGCCTACCGCTTGCAGCTTTCCGACGAACTTACCGATGTGGAAAAAGCCTATCTGGACACGCTCCGGGATATGCAGAAAAAACTGGAAAACAATGGCAAACGTGGAAAGAAAGAGGAAAAGGACGAATGACCAACGTAACAATCGGTGACATTGCTTCGGTGCAAACAGGACCATTCGGTAGTCAACTCCACAACAAGGATTATGTTTTGGTGGGCACGCCGATTGTTATCGTCGGACGAATCTTGTGAAGAGTGAGAAGTTTTCCGACCGACTCAAGCAAGCGATGAGAGGTTATATCAACGGTCTGCTTTCCAATGAGGAAGTCATCGAAGAACTGCTGGCAATAGCAAAGGATATGACTCTCGCTCACTTGGAAGGTGAAGCACTTGGTTTGACAGATACGGAACTGGCGTTTTACGACGCGTTGACCCGTCCAGAAGCGATTAAGGATCTTTACACAAATGATGAACTTGTGGCAATGACCCGTGAACTCACAGAGATGCTCCGCGTGAACCGCACGATTGACTGGCAGAAGAAAGAATCCGCTCGTGCTGGAATGCGTCGTATGGTCAAGCAGTTACTCAAAAAGTACAAGTATCCGCCGGAAGGTCTGGAAGATGCCCTTGCCACTGTCATCGGACAGTGTGAAATGTGGGTGGATCACTGATACGTGAAACAAACACTACGTCGCCGCATCGGTTTGGCGGTCTTTCGCTTGTTCGAGAATTTCTTGCGTACTTTTTGGATCCACTTTGGTACAGCAGGCAAGCAGTATTTCCTTCACTTCGGTCAGATCGGCATACCAATCGTCCTTCGAGCCGTCTTTCGGGACAACTCCTAAAAACTCGTCCAGCAATAAAATCAACCGCAAGAGATGCCGAAAGATGATCCCTTCCTGCTTTTGCATCCCCTTAGAGGTAATGTACTTGTTAAAATCCCCGTTGAATTCGAGCACAATGTCACCCGCCGACCAAACGGGAACAATCCGCACCTCTGCTTTCGGGTATTCGTGTTCAAAGAGGCGACGTAACTTTTCAGCAAGCGGAATGACATACGTCCGCTCTTCCATCCAACCCGCAAAGTGCCGCCGCTGTTCCCGCTCCGCTTCTTCCTCTTCTGCGGTTTTCGGCACAAGTTCATCTTGTGTTGCCAGCCCCATGGTCAGGAGCATGGGATCAAGGCGTTCTGTGGACAACCGACCATTCGGCAACATCTCTTGTTTGGGGACGCGGACGCTGGGACCGATAGAGGGGGGTAATTC
>Ga0123353_10010860_pt1 | contig 12755 bp, 10 predicted proteins | sample TergutLab28metaG_3_FD_92763 | JGI IMG/M metagenome (GOLD analysis project Ga0123353, IMG submission 92763) | Labiotermes labralis P3 segment gut microbial communities from Petit-Saut dam, French Guiana - Lab288 P3 | ecosystem: Host-associated > Arthropoda: Insects > Digestive system > Gut ...
ATGACATTCGTAGATAAACAAATCCTTCATCTTCCGCGACTGCAACTTGTCCGTATCCCACGAAAACGCATCGGAAAACCACAACTGCGCACAGAAATCTTTGGTCGCATCGTCCTGAACAACACGGGAACTGAAAACAGGAATCCGCTCATACCAGCCATTGTCACCATGTACCAACACCTTCACTTTTGAACCGTGAACAAAACTGTCTCCGTACTGCTCAGATGACAAAAAAATCTCCCAAACGCCATATTCTTTACGTTCCATACGGCAATCGGTGCGATGCCACCGGTTGAAATCACCGAAAAAAAACATATCCTTCGCCTGCGGCGCATACTCGCGATAATACCATCCACCCGCTTTTTCATCAAAATGAATGCCCAGATAATGATGCCAATCGGCAAACTGTGCCAACGACCCGAAGTCGTTTTCTATACGCTCTAACTGACTTTTATAGTGGTTATGCCACCTCAGAATAACCTCCGAAACCGGCTCTAACCAAGGGTCGTCAAGAATGATTTTCAACGTTTTATCTTTCATCAATTCGGTTCTTTTTAGTTTTGCAAATGTACGTGATAATTTGGATTTATTGTAAAATAAAATCTGTACCTTTATATAGGTTAAAAAAGTATTGTATCTTTGCCAAACAAAATTATGGTATAAAACACGCTTAAAATTTGGAGAAACATGGAGCCGGAAACCAATCGTATAGAATACAAACAGCAACTTACGAATGATTTGGAAAAGGAAGCGATAGCCTTTTTAAATTATCATGAAGGCGGTGTAATGTATATCGGAATCGAAAAAACAGGCAAACCTGTTGGCGTTCTTGATATTGACGGCGATATGCTCAAAATTAAAGACCGTTTGAAAAACAACATTCTGCCCTCTTGCATGGGACTGTTTGATGTGGCAGTAGAGAAGATAGACTCAAAAGACGTGATTAAAATTATTTTTGCCAGTGGAACGGAAAAGCCGTACTATATCAAAAAACTTGGAATGTCGGAGCGAGGCACGTTCATCCGTATTGGAACTGCCGCTGAGCCAATGCCCATAAAAATGATTGAATCGCTGTTTGCCAAACGCACCCGCAATTCCATTGGTAAAATCAAATCTCCGAACCAAAATCTCACTTTTCAACAACTTAAAATATACTATGAAGGTGCAAACAAAATATTGAATCAACAATTTGCATCTAACCTTGAACTGCTTACCGAAGACAGACAGTACAATTATGTTGCATATTTATTGGCAGATATAAACGGAATGTCTGTGAAAGTGGCGAAATATGATGGGTTTGACAGAGTTGATTTAATGGAAAATAACGAATACGGTTATTGTTCATTGGTTAAAGCCACCAAGCAAGTATTGGATAAAATTGATGTCGAGAATAAAACATTGGCTAAAATTACGCCAAAAGAACGTGAAGAAAAAAGATTATGGAATCCCGTTGCGTTGCGTGAGGCTGTGATTAACGCCATTGTTCACAATGACTACACCTCGGAAGTGCCGCCAAAATTTGAATTTTTTGATGACAGAGTAGAAATTACTTCTTTTGGAAGTTTGCCGCAGGGCATGGCTGAAAGCGAGTTTTTTGAAGGCTATTCAACCCCTCGTAATAAAGAATTGATGCGTGTATTTAGAGATTTGGATTTAGTAGAGCATTTAGGCTCCGGTGTACCGCGTATTCTTAAAAGTTATGGCAAAGAATGTTTTAAATTTACAGAGAATTTCCTGCGAATGACATTCCCCGTTACCCCGCAAGTTACCCCGCAAGTTGCCGCGCAAGTTACCGCGCAAGTTGCCGCGCAAGTTACCGCGCAAGTCGAAGACCTTGTAAAGGTAATTGACAAAGAGATGGATAGGGAAGATATACAAAACAAATTAGGACTTTATCATAGAGAAAATTTCCGGTTAAATTACTTAAAACCGGCATTAGAACAAGGTTTTATAGAAATGACCATCCCCGACAAGCCGAACAGTAGTTTACAAAAATATCGGCTGACAACGTCGGGAAAACAATTAAAGAAAAAATCACAATAAGAATGCTTTCACAGCGTTACTATACAATATAATAATAGGAATAATGTCATTATTAACGAATAAAAAGTTATACCTTAATATCGGCGTTGCTTTGGCGTTGTTTGTTGTCATTGTGGTGGCGGTGTTGATGAGTTTGAAGTCATGGACGCGGCATGGGGAGTCTATCTTGTTGCCTGACTTTCGGGAAAAGCCCGTCGAAGAGTTGGAGCGGTTTGTGAAAGACAATCATTTGAATTACAAGATTATAGACAGCGTTTATAATGATTATTTGCCCAAAGGAACAATTGTTTTGCAAGACCCTTATCCCAATTCGGGTGTGAAAAGAGGGCGCAATATTTACATTTCCGTCGTCTCTTCGTTGCCCGAATCGGTGGTGATGCCCGATGTGGTAAATTTGTCGGTACGACAGGCTGTTTCGTTGATTTATGGTAATAATTTGACTATCAGCAAAATAGATTTCGTAAGTGGTTTTGATAAAAACGCCGTTCAGAAGCAATTGGTTGATGGGCAGGAAGTAGAACCCGGAACGAAGTTGAAAAAATTTACTGCCGTAACTTTGGTAGCATCGAAAGGCGAGCGTTCCGAATCTCATAAAGTGCCTAATTTAAAAGGTCTTACGAAGCGAGACGCTATGCAACGGCTTTTTCAAAATTCTTTCAATGTCGGAAATATTGTTGGCGACGACGAGAAAAACGTCGGAGCGGTGGTGGTTTCACAAACGCCTCTTTCCGACAAGTCGGACTACCCGTTGGGACATAAAGTCAGTTTTCGGCTCTCCGGCGGAAAAGCCTCAGACGGCTTGGATTCGTTGATTTGGAACTCCGTTACAATGGATCAAGATGACGAAGATGAAATTGGCGAAAGCCTCGATGACAGCAAAAATGAAGTTAACAATGAAGAAATTTTTTAGTATGAAAATATTTTCCATAAAATTAAAACATATTATCATAGCCTCCTTAGTAGCGGTGTTGTTTCCGCCGTTTGCGCAGGCGCAAGAACGGTTGATCGGTCTGCACGGCAATCCGACTATCGAACAGTTTTTGCAAAGCCGTCAAAATTCGGACACACCGTCAAAATCGCGGGAAATAATGACAATCAGTCCGTTATGGCTTCCGTTTTTTGACGATTTCACCTACGACGGACCTTATCCCGACAGTTTGCGTTGGGAAGACAATTTCGCTTTTGTGAACAGTTTGTTTCAAAAAAATCCTGCCAACAGAGGCGTCGCAACCTTAGATGCACTCAACGCCGAAGGGAAACTCTATGCCCATGCTTCGCACTTTCCGTTTGTGGCAGACCACCTGACCAGCCGCCCCATACGCACCGACAGCGTTTATAAAAATGAAAAAATACAACCTTTGATACCCAACGACTCTCTGTATCTCAGTTTCTTTTACCAGCCACAAGGCATCGGCGATGCGCCCGAACGCCACGATTCGCTGGTGCTGGAGTTCTTTTGGGAGCATGAACAGATAGAACTTCACCTCGACTCGATTTATCACCCCACCGATACGATATGGTTTAATGAGATAGATTACGAAATTATAGATGCATATTACGAATATATAACGGATACCCTGATTATTCCCGAGCAATGGAAATCCGTTTGGGCTTCTCACGGAATGTCTATTGACGATTTTTATGCAATACACGGGCGATGGATGGCACAAGTGATGATTCTCATTACCGACGAGGCTTATTTTCGTCCCGATTTTCGCTTTCGTTTCCGAAACTATGCCAGCCTTCCCAGCCATACGCTTCCGGGGTGGCAAAGCAATATGGATCAATGGAATATTGATTATGTCTATCTGAATTGCGACCGTTTTTGGTTTGATACTACGTATCAGGACATTTCGTTTGTTAATCAGGGCAAGTCGCTGCTGCAAAATTTCACAGCCATGCCTTACAAACAGTATGTGGCAGATCCGGCAAGCGTTATGAAAATGCAGTTTACAACAACCGTTACCAATCTGGATAATGCACCCTACAACGCCGACTACAGTTGCCGTATTTATGACCCCAACGGCAATTTAGTGCCATACAATTACAGCAATATGGATCGAACAACGATTATATATTTCAACCCAATTCTACAAAATATTGATGTAACCGCAAGAGATTTGTTGTTTAACCGGCAAGGCACATTCACCATCAAACAAACGCTAATCAACAAAGATGTCGAAGGTGGTCGCCTGCGCGATTCTATCACGTTTTTACAAGAATTTGAAAATTATTTTGCCTACGACGACGGAGTACCGAAAGCAGGATATGGGTTGTCGGCACCAAGATCCATGCTGGCGGTTCGTTTCCCGTTGAACGCGCCCGACACCCTGCAAGCCGTTGATATTTTCTTCAATACCACGCCCATACGCCAATCGGAAGGGCATATTGAGTATTTTAAATTGATGGTGTGGCAAGACCGTTACGGCGTTCCCGGCGATACCTTGTACACAAGCGATGAGAAACTTTGCATCGGCGAGAGTGAAACGTGTAACGACCGCGCGGGAAGATTTATCCGCTTTCCCATTAACAGGAACGTTTTGGTGTCGTCAGGATTTTTCGTCGGCGTGCAACAATCCACCGGCGAAAACATTAACATCGGCTTCGACTATTCCAACAATATGCGCAACAATAATCTCTATAAAATCTATAACGACCCGTGGCAAACGTCTGTCTATGAGGGATCTATCATGATCCGTCCCGTGATGGGAACACCTGCCCTTGCTGCACCGCCCGCTGAACATCCGACGGCAAAAAGTATTGCGGTATTTCCCAATCCGCTCACTTCAAAACAGCAAATATATATCCAAAAACCGGATTCTTTCGACGATGACCACACCGTAACGTTGAAAATCTACGACGGAGTTGGCAAGCAATGCTACGAATCGCCTTATACCAAGCCGGAAGTAACGCTGAACAACCTGTATAATGGAATGTTTATCATAAAGTTATACAACCATACAACCGGCGAAACAGCCTCTACAAAATTGTTGATTACCCGTTAATGGAATGATGCGAGAAATAGCCGAAGACGACCTCGAAGTGAACGAAGACGACCTCGAAGTGAACGAAGACGACCTCATCGTAAACGAAACAGACGCTCCCGAATGTTTTGAACATCACCGTTTTACCGTTGATAAAGGACAAGCCTTGTTGCGTATTGACAAGTGGCTGATGAATCGTATTGAAGGTGCCACACGCAATAAAATACAGAACGCCGCGCACGCGGGAATGATTCTCGTCAATGAAACGCCGATAAAGCCCAACTACCGCGTGAAACCCAATGACGTTATCGTCATCATGCTGCCCGAGCCGCCCCAAGAAATTGAACTCATTCCACAGGATATTCCCCTCGACGTGGTTTATGAAGACGACGATTTAATTGTGGTCAATAAAACGCCCGCTATGGTGGTGCATCCGGGTTACGGCAATTATACCGGCACCCTGCTCAACGCCTTACTCTTTCATTTTCAACAACAAAAGTCGGACGCCACCCCGCTGATGGTGCATCGGATTGACAAAGGCACTTCGGGATTGCTGGTAGTAGCAAAAACCGAAATATCTCAAATGGGACTTGCCAAACAGTTCTACGACCGTACCACAGAGCGCAAATATGAGGCGTTGGTATGGGGCGATTTTACCGAAAACGAAGGCACCATCACCGGACATATCGGACGCGGTATCAGAGATAGAAAGGTCATGGAGGTCTTTCCTGATGGTTCGCAGGGGAAGTCTGCCGTAACACATTTCCGCGTTCTGCGCCGTTATGGATATGTTACTTTGGTGGAATGTATTTTGGAAACCGGCAGGACACACCAAATACGCGCCCATTTTCGATACATCCGCCATCCGCTTTTTAACGACGTTACATACGGCGGCGATCAGATTTTAAAAGGTACCACCTTTAGCAAATATAAACAGTTCATTCAGAACTGTTTCACCCTTTGTCAGCGACAAATGCTCCACGCCCGTACACTCGGTTTCATCCACCCCGTTACACAAAAGAAACTCTCTTTCTCCTCACCCATACCCGCCGATATGCAAGCGGTGATAGACAAATGGGAAATCTATACCAACAATCCGTACACGCGGGAAGAAAAATAGTTAATGTATTTATTAAAATAATAATTATGAAAAACTCACTAAATAGATTAATTTCAATGCGTTATGTGTGCATGGTTTCTGTAATAGCAATGTTTTTGCTTCTACCGAACCAAAATATTTTTGCCCAAAGTAGCAGAAAATCATCTAAAATTCTTGATGCAGCTTGTATTTATAAGCCCAATACATCCTTTTTGTTTAAAGCCGTATATGATTCTTGTGGTATAGTTCAAACAGAGGAGTACATATTAATGAGAATTCTTCCGGAAATTTATGCCGGAGAAATCCTGATATTATATGATTATTATAAAAATATTCCGAGAATTGTTGATGGAGACTCTATCGTTAATGTGGAAGATAAAATATGGATGCCCTCAGAAGAAACAATATTATATGATCATAAGAAAGGAGTACAGCTACATCCTCCTAGGGCAGGAAAATATTATTTGTCCCAATATTTCCCTTTCCCCAAAATAAAACTTCCTGTAAAAGAGGGGAGGGAATCCAAACTAATACTCTTTAATCATCCGGATACTTATAAATTTCTATGGCATAAATATAAAATGCGGAATTATCCAAAATTTCAATTCCAATATAAAGATAACTTGATTGATGTTTATGAGAAAAAAGGAACAGCTACTTCGTATATAGGCGAATATACCGCCAGTTATCTTTTTAATGAAGACCTCGGATTTGTAAAATGGCATCTTTCGACAGGTAACAATGTTTCTTTGGAGTTTATATTAATAGATACCTATCCCTTTTTATTGAAAAACAACACACAAACAGATAACTATACTTCTGTATTAAAAAGTTACAAACGAAATTCTAAGACTAAAAAATGATATTGATAATCACAGAATCAGTCGATATACCTTCGCAACGGTAGTACCCCTCATGAAACTCCACATCGCCATACCGGTCATGCAAGAATTGGAACTGCTTCCGGCAACGCTGGATTGCATTGCCAAACAGTTTGATGCTGAGCCATTCCATGTTTATATCTGTGTCAACCAGATGGAAAAGTTATGGGACGATCCGAAAAAACAGCATATCATCTCCGAAAATCAAGCGGTATTGCAGATGCTTTCACAGGAAAAACGTTTCCCTTTGACGGTGTTCGATTATGCTTCGCGTGGGCGAGGGTGGACGGATAAAAAAAGCGGCGTCGGACACGCCCGAAAGGTCTTGTTTGACCATATCGTTGCCCATTCCGATGACAAAGATATTGTTGTCAGTTTGGATGCCGATACCACTTTTGGGATGGCGTATTTTTCCGCCATACGGAAAATGTTTTGCCGCTTCCCGAAGTCCGTGGGGTTGATGGTTCCTTATTATCACTGTCTGACCGGCGATGAAGTTATGGACAGGGCGATTTTGCGCTACGAAATTTATATGCGTTGTTACGCGCTCAATCTGAGCAGTATCGGAAGTCCGTACAACTTCACGGCGTTGGGTTCGGCGATGGCGATTCCGGTACACGCGCTAAAAGCGGTCGGAGGCATCACGCCATACAGTTCGGGTGAGGATTTTTATTTGGCGCAGAAACTGCGAAAATATGGCGAGTTGCTGTTGTGGTTGCCCGAAACGGTGTTTCCGTCAGCCCGACTCTCCGACAGGGTCGCCTTCGGAACGGGACCGGCGATGATGAAGGGCGTTCAAAATAATTGGAGTGCCTACCCCATCTATCCGCCCGAAGCATTTGCGCCTCTCAAAGAGACCCTCTCTCTCTTCCCGCAACTCTTTGAAAATGACTGCCCTACGCCAATAGACAACTTTTTAAACCATCTCTTCCCCAACCAAAATATCTGGCAGCCACTACGCGACAACTTCAAAACCGAACAGCAATTTGTCAAGGCGTGCCATCAGAAAATTGACGGTCTGCGCACACTTCAATTTGTGCGCTCGTTGGAGATGAAAGGTTGTGATAATGAAAACCTTACCAAAAATCTCCACCATCATTACGGGGTAGAGGTTGTTGATTTTTGCTTTGAAAAAAGTCCGATTGAAACGCTGGATGCGGTTCGTAATCTGTTGTTTGAAAATTTTCTCGTATCTTTGCCCTCATCATGAAATATACATTTTTAAAAACTTTCTTCGCTTTCAGCGTCTTTTCGGCGTTGTTTTTTTTGTTGAGTGTCAATGTGTTGGCGCAGAAACAGGGTAATGAGCAGCAGAACAAGGAGCAGTTAGCCAGTCAATATTATCGCGAGCGTCAATGGGAAAAGGCGGCGACGCTCTACTTGGAATTGTATGAAACCAAGCCGCAATCGTTCTATTATCGCTACTATTTTTACTGTATGACACAGTTGGGAGAGTTTGCGAAACTCGAAAAATTTGTCAGGGACGTTATCAAGAAAAATCCGTCTAACAGCCTCATATACGAGGTGAATTTGGGCTACCTTTACAACCTCTCCGGCGACTCCAAAAAGGGAAATAAGAAGTTTGAGGACGTCTTGTCGGATTTGGGAAAAAATCCTATGCAGGTGCCGAGTGTTGCATCGGAATTTCATATCTACGGAGAGGTAAAATACGCCATCAGAGCCTATTTGAAAGGGCGTGAGGTGAACAAAGATCCGTATGCATACGCGCTTGATTTGGCGAATATGTATAGCGTGGAGGGCAATCACCAAGCCATGAGCGAGGAATATGTCAATTACACGATGGCATATCCCGACCAACTCACCTCCATCAAAAATCGCCTCCAAAGCCTTCTCGCCAACGACAAAGACGGCTCCAGAAAAGAGGCTTTGAAGCGCACTTTTATCCGAAATGCACAAAAAAATTCAGACCGAGCGGAATTGCAAGACGTGTTGATTTGGCTGGCGATACAGGAAAAAGATTTTCCGTTGGCTTACGAATGGAGCGTCTCTTTGGACAAGCGTTTGAACGACGGCGGTAAAGCGATGATGAGTTTGGGCGACATGGCATTGTCGAACGAAGACTATGAAACCGCGTTCAACGCCTATCAATACGTGGTGAACAAGGGCAAAACGTCAGACCTCTACGCCACCGCCAAAGTCAACGCCTTGAATGCGCGTTATCACTCCATCATCAACAAGCCGAACTATAAAAAGAGCGACCTGTCAGCCGTTGAGAAGGATTACCTGTCGCTGTTCGATGAATTTGGAAAAAACAAGACCACCATTTTATTGATACAGAATTATGCGCACCTGCTCGCTTTTTACCTCGACCGAAAAGAGGAAGCCATCACCCTTTTGGAAGAGGCACTGACTATTCCGCAGACAACGCAACAGCAGTTGGCGCAAATAAAAATGGAATTGGCAGATATTTTCATCTTGACAGGAGATGTTTGGGATGCGTTATTGCTTTATTCTCAGGTTGATAAGGCGTTCAAAAACAACCCGATAGGCTATGAAGCCAAGTTTAAAACCGCCAAGTTATCGTTTTACATGGGCGAGTTTGAATGGGCGAATGCACAGTTGAAAGTGTTGAAGGCAGCCACAGACCGTATGATTGCCAACGACGCCATAGAACTCTCCCTGATGATTTCCGACAATATGGAAATTGACTCCACCCACGAAGGTTTGCGCTTTTATGCCCACGCCGACTTGTTGATCGCACAGCACAAATACGACGAGGCGTTGGTGATGTTGGACAATATCCCGCGCCTGTCTATTCTCCACTCGTTGAACGACGATGTTTTGATGAAAAAAGCCGAAATAGCCATGCTGCAACTCGATTTTCTCCGTGCCGATTCGTTGTTGGCAAAGTTCGCCATACAATTTCCAACCAGCATTTTAGCGGATAACGCCCTGTTTATGCGTGCCAAACTGAACGATACCAAACTCAAACGTCCCGAAGTGGCGAAAGAGTGCTACCGGCAACTGATCACCGAATACAGCGGCTCCATCTACACCTCCGTAGCGCGTAAAGAACTGCGTATGTTGCGGGAAGAACATCTGGATCTGGAGATGATGTTTTTCAACAATTCCAGACCTGAATTTGAACACGAACCCGAATACGACTACGATGAATAGCGTTAAGGCAAAAAAACATCTCGGACAGCATTTCCTTGCCGATGCCAATATCGCGAAAAAGATTGCGGAAAGCCTTCTGTATCAGGGCGATGTGTTGGAAATAGGACCGGGAATGGGGATCCTTACGCGATTTTTGTTGCAAAATACAGCCGTTAATTTGGCGGTCATTGAAATTGACGAAGAGTCGGTGGAATACCTGCAACAACATTTCGATGGGTTGAAAATCATTCATCAAGACGTTCTCAAATGCGATTTGCACGCGATTTTTCCGGCGCAATTTGCCATCATCGGAAACTTTCCTTACAATATTTCCGCCCCGATTCTATTCCGTCTGTTGGAGTACAGGGCGTATATTCCCGAATTTACCGGTATGTTGCAAAAAGAGGTCGCCGAGCGCATCACACAACGCCCGGGTTCCAAAGAATATGGCATTTTGAGCGTGTTGTTACAAACTTTTTACGACGCCAAATATCTCTTCACCGTCAATGAAACCGTTTTTATTCCGCCACCAAAGGTGAAATCGGGTGTGATTCGTTTGCTGCGAAAGGAAAATTTCACGCTCGATTGCAACGAACAAGCCTATTTTCACGTAGTTAAGACCGCTTTTAACCAACGGCGTAAAACGCTCCGCAACTCATTAAAAAGCATCGCGGGAAGCGAAAAGATAGACCCTGCCACGCTTCAAAAACGACCGGAACAACTTCATTACGAAGAATTTATAACCATAACCCGTCAATTAACCACTTAAATTTCACTGTCTTATGTTAGTGCGTTTATATAAATCGGCGTCTTTTATCCAAAACTTGGTACTTATAGTTGTGGCAACGGTGTTGTGGGTTCCGCGATTTCATGGTATTCAAGACGTTGCACCCGAATACGCCCAACAGCCTCTCTTTCAATTCTGTTTCGGTTTTTTGCAACATCTTCCATATATCAGCGTGGGCGTCGCCCTGCTGCTGTTGCTTTTTGCCGCTTTTTTCGCGCGGGTGTCGTTGTATTTCGACCGCCTGCGCTTCTCGGGACATAATTTTCCGATTTTGCTGTTTGTGCTGTTTTCGGCAACGCCTCATGTTACCTTCTTCTCCCCCATCGTCTTGACGGCACTGATGCTCTCAATGGCGTTATTATTCGCTTTTCGGATTCCCGAAACATCTGACAATGACCACTTTATCTTTTTCACGGCGTGTATGTTCGGGATAGCGGCAATATTCTATCTGCCCACCGTTCTTCTGCTGCTGCTTTTCTTGGGGATTTATTTCTTGGGCAACTTCCCATCCAAAAAAATATGGGTGGCGGTGTTGGGATTTCTGTTTCCCGTGATTTGGATGGTCGCCGGACTTTACCTTTCGTCCAATCTTTCGCTTTTGATTGACCAATGGACGGGACATCTTTTTGGTCTCTCGTTGCCATATCCTATTCTTGACATACGCTCTTTTGTGGTTCTTTCGCTGCTCGTTATCGTTTATATCTTAATCATATTCAGGATATTATCACGATATTCGGAACGCACGGCAATCATCAGACGACGGATAACGATTTCCTGTTATTTGGCGTTGCTGCTCTTGTTGAGTGCGGTTTTTTCGTACAACTTTTATGAGCATTTGTCGCTGTTATCCGTTCCGATGGTGGCACTGATTTCTTATTATTACAACGAAGACGCCGAATCGCAATGGATTGATTATGTGCTTATTGGCTGTTTTGTAATGCTTTCCGTATTCTCTTTTCTGTAACTATGGCGTTAAACAGTAACTTCAACACCGGACTGCGGGAAGCCGGTTGCGACGAAGCCGGTCGCGGATGCTTGGCAGGTCCCGTCTTCGCTGCCGCCGTAATTTTTCCCTACGACTACAAAAATCCGCTCCTGAACGACAGCAAACAACTGTCTCACCGCCAACGGGAACAACTCCGTGAACAAATCGTCCGCGACGCCATCACCTACGGCATCGGCGAAGTGTCGCACCAAGAAATTGACGCCATCAACATTCTACGGGCGTCGTGGCTCGCCATGCAACGCGCCATAGAACAACTGCAACCCGCTCCCGAAGTGCTACTCATTGACGGAAACCGCTTTAAAACCACACTGCCAATCCCCTTCCACTGCATCGTGAAGGGCGACAGTAAACTGCTCTCCATCGCCGCCGCCTCCATCCTCGCGAAGACCTCCCGCGACGACTTTATGGAACAACTGCACCTGTCGTTCCCTCACTACGGATGGCACAAAAACAAAGGCTACCCCACCGAAGAACACCGCACCGCCATCGCAAAATACGGCATCTCCCCGTGGCATAGAAAATCGTTTCAACTGCTGCCGGAGGCGGAGTTGTTTGCAGGGTAAACACGATAAAATTAAATACAAAGGCACCGTTGGCGCGGATAAAAGGGATAAAACACAATCCCGTGGTCTCCGTAGGAGACAAACTTCGGATAATACTGTGCAAGGCGTCAGCCGCAGCACAGGGTGTATAGCCCCCCTCCAGGAGGCTGTCTCAAAAGTCAAAATTCTTTACCACAAAGGGGCACAAAGGTTCTTCACAAAGGAACACAAAGCATTGTTAAACAAAACATTATCTTTGTGTTCCTTTGTGTTCTTAGTGGTTAAAAATACTTTTG
>Ga0123353_10010861_pt1 | contig 12755 bp, 6 predicted proteins | sample TergutLab28metaG_3_FD_92763 | JGI IMG/M metagenome (GOLD analysis project Ga0123353, IMG submission 92763) | Labiotermes labralis P3 segment gut microbial communities from Petit-Saut dam, French Guiana - Lab288 P3 | ecosystem: Host-associated > Arthropoda: Insects > Digestive system > Gut ...
CGCGGTGTTTTGGATTTTAAACGGATTGATGAAGAAACTGATACTCAGCGATTATTTGGCGGTAAATTTTGTGGACAGGGTGATTGAAAATCCGCAGTTTTTTACCGGTTTTGAAAACCTTGCCGCCATTTTTGTCTATTCGTTGCAGGTTTATGCCGATTTTTCAGGATATACCGATATTGCTATCGGCGTTGCCATGCTGATGGGTTTTTATATGCCCAAAAACTTCAATGCGCCATACAAAGCAACCAACCCAGGCGATTTTTGGAAACGCTGGCACATCTCTCTCTCCACGTGGCTGAAAGACTATTTGTATATCCCCCTCGGCGGAAACCGAAAAGGAAAGTTACGAACCAATATTAACTTGATGATTACGATGTTGCTGGGTGGGCTATGGCACGGCGCAAGCTGGAATTTTGTGATTTGGGGCGGATTAAACGGGCTGGGAATAGTGGTCTTTAAGAGCTGGCGTAAACTCAAAAACCTGAAGCAACTTGGAGTAACTCTTTCCTTATTTATTATTTCGATTCTTCTTTATGGACTGTTTCCACTTCCTGCCTTCAAAATTGCGATTGTCTGGACAGGTATTATTTGCCTTGGAACTTCATTTTCTTATCTGTTTATTGATATTATAAAAAGAAAGCCGTTAGCAAAAGTAAACCATGCGTGGAGTATATTTTTAACATTTGTATTTATCACTTTTACCCGATTGTTTTTCCGTTCCGGTTCTAACTTAGATCCGGCTGAGCAGACGGCTCATGCGTGGCAAACTGCCAAAGCGATGGTAAACCAAATCGGCGGCTCGTGGAACTGGGAGCAAATACCTGAAATTTTATCTACCTACAAAGCCGTGTTGCTTCTTTTTGTGTTGGGAATGGTCATCCATTGGCTTCCTGAGCGTTGGAAAAGATGGTACAGACTCAATTTTACACTACTTCCGGTATGGCTTATCGGGATTGCCGTCGTGGCTACGGTATTCTTTGTGTATCAGTTTATCACTGCCGATTTACAACCGTTTATCTATTTTCAGTTTTAAGTGTTTTTATTTTGGATTAAAATGGCGGGCGGCCTTTTTACCTAATCTCCATCTCCTCAATTAGATTTTTTGCATCTGCGTATTTCTCTATAATAAAAAGAACATATCGAATATCCAGACTGATATTTCGGCAGCGGCTTACATCGTAATGTAAGTCGCTCATGGTGCCTTCCCACACGCGGTCGAAATTTATGCCCACCAATTCGCCGTTCCCATTTAAAACGGGGCTGCCTGAGTTGCCGCCGGTAGTGTGGTTGCTCGCAATAAATGCTACGCGCATCTCGCCATCGGCATCCGCATAAGGTCCAAAATCTTTATAGATAATTAAGTCTTTTAGTTTTTCGTCCACAATATAATCGAAAACATCGGGATCTTCCTTTTGAAGAATTCCGGCAGTAGTGGTATAAGGCAAATAGAGCATTCCGTTATAGGGAGAAAACCCTTCCATTTTCCCATAAGCTACCCGCAAAGTCAAGTTGGCGTCCGGAAAAAATCTACCGGTTGTGTCCTCCACTGCAAACTTTACCCAATCTCTATATTTTTCGTCAATTTGACGGCGAATATTGGAAAGTGTGTTGTCTGTATAAGAGTATCTATTTATTTCGGTTAGCGCATGGTTGGCATCAAAAAACATTGTATTATTGCTCAACCATTGATGTATTTCTGCTACCTCTTTTTTAGAAGCTGTTGTTACAAAATTTGTAAATATTTCTTTGCTTGAGAAGATAGAGTAATCGTAGAACTGTTTTGCCATAATTTGCAAAGATTCTCTTTCAATGCCTGCATATTTTTGCAACGAGGCAGGGATCCACTCTTTTTTTGTAGTATTAAAATAATACTCCAATAATTCAACAAAAACTTCTTTATCAATAGGTTTGTAATAAGAATCATAGAATTTTTCAGATTGTTCCAACAATTTTGTTTTTACCTCAGGCGACCATGGATAGGGTTCATTAAGTTGAGGTCTTACTGATTCAAAAAATCTTCCCAATTCAATGGCGGAAAAGGTTTCTCGTAGAGTTACCGCTTTTGTTTCCAATTGTTTATATATTTCATAAAGAGTTTTTAATTCGGTTAATAATTGATAACGTTCAGAGTATCCTGTATTTTGGGAGGCAAAGAACTCTAAATATTTTTCTTGTTTTTCTCTTCTGTACAACACCCTACCCTCTTTAATTCCTTTGTTTTCGCCGATTGATTTTTTCCAGCCGTTTGCAATAGTATTTGCTTTATCTGAATACATTAAGCGAACTTCAGGCGAGAGATTCATATATTTTTTCATAATATCCAAACGTGCGCCACGCTGATGAATGAGAGGGGGATTTCTAAAATTAACTACCAAATCTATTCCGTCGGAAATGAGATATTGCTGCGTAGTTCCGGGAAACCCAAATACCATGGTAAAGTCGCCCTCGTCAATGCCTTGAGCAGAGATAGGGAAGAAGGTTTCAGTTTTAAGAGGAATATTATGGGGGCTATAGGGTGCCGGGTTTCCGTCCTGGTCTGCGTACACGCGATATAGGGAAAAGTCGCCGGTATGTCTAGGCCACATCCAGTTGTCGGTATCACCGCCAAATTTGCCTATGCTTTCCGGAGGCGCGCCCACCAAACGTACATCATTAAATACGCGGTTTACAAACATATAGTATTGATTTCCATAGTAGAATGGTTTTATCTCTGCAGTATAATCTGTTCCTTCAGTCGCTTTTTCAATTGTTATTTTTATGTTTTTTGCAATGATTTCATCTCGTTCTTGAATATCTTTTGCATTTTCAACGCCTTGCCATATATCTTGTGTAACCTCCTCCATATGAACCAAGAAAGTAACAAAAAGCTCTTCACATGGAATCTCATCACTTTCAGACGCTGCCCAAAATCCGTTCTGTAAGATGTTGTTTTCCATAGTACTATAGCGTTGTAAATAGGCGTAGCCACAGTGATGATTGGTAAGGATCAATCCTTTATTAGAGATAATCTCACCGGTACAACCTCTGGCAAAGAGCACTACTGCATCTTTCATGCTGCTGTGATTCACACTATACACATCATCAGCAGTAAGTTTAAACCCTAATTTCTGCATTTCTGCTTCCTTTTGTTTCAACAAAACAGGCAGCCACATACCGGCATCGGCATAACAAAAAAGAATTGAAAATAAAAAGAGAAGGGTAAAAAATTGTTTTTTCATAATGTAAGAATTTGCGGCAAAGATAACTGAAAAATAACAAAATTTCATATCAAAATTTTTATATTTTTGCCGCCCCAAAATAGGGTATAATTATTAACTAAAAATCAAAACAGTATGTTAAAACAGTATGAAACCGTTTTCATTATGACGCCCGTTTTGTCTGATGATCAGATGAAGGAAACGGTAAAAAAGTTTGAGAACCTTCTCCACGATAAAGGTGCGGAGATTGTTCATCAAGAAAACTGGGGACTCAAAAGGCTTGAGTACCAAATCCAAAAAAAATCCACAGGATTTTATCATCTATTTGAGTTTAAAGCTGAACCCCATGTAGTGGCTGAACTTGAATTACAGTATCGCCGCGACGAAAGGGTGATGCGCTATCTTACCGTTACCTTAGATAAGGACGCTATTGCTTATGCTGAAAAAAGACGTACTCATGGCTTCGGACAGAAAAAGGAGAGTAAGCCTGAACCCGTTTTCGAAACTAAACGTGAACCCAAATACGAGGTAAAATACGAGGTTATTGAAGAACCTGTTGAAGAACAAATCTATGAACAAAATTTAGAAAATAAGGAGGAATAAACTATGGCACAAAACGATATTAAATACTTGACTCCCATTGCGGTGGATTTCAAAACGAAAAAATATTGCCGCTTTAAGAAAAGTGGAATAAAATTTATTGATTATAAAGACGGTGAATTTTTAAAGAAATTTGTAAACGAACAAGGCAGAATTTTTCCAAGGCGTTTAACCGGAACCTCTTTGAAATTTCAAAAGAAAGTAGCCCAAGCTGTTAAGCGTGCACGCCACCTTGCGTTACTCCCTTTTGTAGCTGATAATTTAAAAACTAACCAATAAGGAGGACAATACTATGGAAGTTATTTTAAAACAAGATGTAGAAAAATTGGGATACGCCGATGAACTTGTAAAAGTAAAAGATGGCTATGCTAGAAACTATTTACTCCCTCAAGGGTTGGCTATTTTGGCAAATGCTGCCAATAAAAAGATGTTAGCCGAAACTATTAAACAGCGCGCTTACAAAGCAGAAAAAATTCGCAAAGAAGCAGAATTTTTAGCCGGGAAGATTGAAGGATTAACATTGAAAATTGCGCAAAAAGCTTCGGAAAAAGGAACTATCTTCGGTTCGGTAAATACTATTGCTGTTGCCCAAGCATTAAAAGATCAACACGATATTGACATTGACCGCAAGAAGATTATTCTTCCTGCCGAACATATCAAAGAGTTGGGTAATTTTACCGCTCAAATCAATATTCATAAAGATGTTAAAGTTACCGTTAATTTAGAGGTAATTGCCGAGTAGAAGGGAAAGGTGGTACGAGGTACGTGGTATTTAAACTTTGAATCTCATCCAAACAGTCCTTCAATAACATCTTCAAATTTCTTGCAAATAAAGGTTCTTCTTAACTTAAGGGTTGGGGTTAATTCACCGGACTCTACCGACCATGGATAGCCAATCAGTTTAAACCGTGAAATTTTCTCGGCTTCTCCAAAGAACTTATTATACCGGTCTACAATTCGTTTAAATTTGGCTTGCACTTGTGGATGGGTAATCATCTCTTCGTTGGTAGTATAGGGAATTCCCTCTCTGGCGCACCATGAACGCATATCGCCAAATTCGGGTACAATAAGTGCAGCAGCAAACTGTTTATTCTCTCCTACCACCAAAATATTATCAATCATGGGGTGTTCTGAAAATTTATTTTCTACCAAAGTAGGAACAATATACTTTCCAAAAGCGGTTTTGAACATCTCTTTTTTTCTTCCGGTTATACGCAACTGTCCTTCGGGTTCAATTTCCCCTAAATCTCCTGTATGAAACCAACCATCTGCATCTATTACTTCTGCCGACAGCTCCGGAGCATTATAATATCCTTTCATCAAACAATGACCTTTGGTAAGAATCTCTCCATCTTCAGCAATTTTGACTTCAATTCCGGGGAGTGGCGGACCTACGGTACCAATCTTTACACCATTTTTAAAGAAGTTACTCACAGCTATTACCGGAGAGGTTTCGGTTAAGCCATATCCTTCTAATATGGGGACATCCATTGCCCAAAATATTTTGCTTAATTTTGGTTGCAGCGCGGCGCCACCGGAAACAATCACGGAAAACCGTCCACCCAAAGCCTCTTTCCACTTGTTCAGCACTAATTTTCTTGCAATTTTCAACTTCCATCCATACCATTTTGTTTTCCCTTCTATATCAAATTCCAAGGCGACCCTATTAGCCCAAAAGAAAATACTCTTTTTTATACCCTTTTGTTTATACCCTACCGACAAAATTTTATCGTAGAATTTTTCCAATAATCTCGGCACCGAAGTGAAAATATCAGGGCGCACCTCTTTTAAGTTGTCAGCTATAGTTGCCATACTTTCAGCATAATAGAGAGAAACTCCGGTATAATGCCAGGCATACATCATCATGCGTTCATACACATGGCAAAGTGGCAGATAGCTTAAGCAGCGACTATCTTCTTTAAGGGGGATGATCGGAGTTATCGCTTTTGCATTATTTAAAAGATTAGCATGGGTAATCATAGCGCCCTTGGGGTTTCCTGTTGTACCAGATGTATAGATTAAGGTGGCTACATCGTCTGAGGTTACCGAGTCTTTTATCTCTTTTAGTTGTTCTGGCATTGGATTAGCCAAACCCTGTTCAATAATTTCATTCAAATGCTTATACCCTCTTAAATTTCTGAATGTATAGACATTATCTTTCAAGCTGGGAATGCTGTTGATCACATTTTCAATTTTTCTAAGCAATTCCCATCCTGCAACAAAAACCATTTTTACATCTGCGTGGTTTAAGATATATTGGTAATCTGCTTCACTAATGGTAGGATAAATAGATACATGTATAGCGCCTACCTGATGAATTGCCATATCCAAGAAATTCCATTCGGGGCGGTTGTTGCTTATGGAAGCTATTTTATCTCCTTTTTTGATTCCGAGGTGGAGTAACCCGTAAGCAATTTGCTCAGCTTTGTATATATACTGTGCGGTACTATAGTGAACCCAAACGCCGTTTTCTTTACCACAAACGGCATCGTCTTTAGGAAAATTTTCTAAAGCATGGGGTAATAGATCGAAAATTCTAGTTACATTCATAAAAAAATATTAGGGTACAAAAATAGAAAAATGTACAAAAAAAAACTGCCGAGAAACTCGGCAGTTTCGTTCTTTAAAAAAGAGTTATTTCTTTTCAATTTTGAAGATCACGGCACGTTGTTCTGAATATTCTTTTTCCGGAATATCAATTTTATGTTGTGGATCTGATGCTGTAAAGTTTTGTGTAGAAATTTGATCTGTCGGCACGCCATGGTTTAAGAAGATCTGTCTTACTGCAATTGCTCTTCTGGCGCCTAAATCTTGGTTATGGTTTTCTGTCCCTTCCGGAGAAGTATAGCCGGATATGATTACCTTAAGATCAGGATTTTTCTTTAGCAAATCAGAAGCATTTTTGATATAATCTCTTTTATGATCATTCAGTAGGGGAATATCTTTATCCAAATTAAATAATATTTTGATGTTTGATAAAGCCTGAGCGAGGTCAAGAAGGGCTTTTTTCTTATCGGGATTATTTTCAGCGTCATCTAATAATTCTTGGGCTATAGTTGGAACAACATAGTAGTACTCTTGAACGGTATTTGTTACAATAATAGGTTCATTTTTCTTCTTCATCATTTCGTTCATATATTTTCTCTTGAGGTCGTTCATATATTCGTCATTTCCACAAGATTTGCAAGGCAAGAAATGGAATCCGAATTTAAGCCCCACTTGAACAAGGTGCCATTTTTTAGGAGTAGCAGTATATTGGTTAAAGATTTGGCCGAATATTGGGTCGGTTCTGTTGATGTCATCTAATTTAATTCCATCTTTGGGGAGGATCTTAAGGAATCCATAAGAAGCATAGACACCGAGATAGATATCTGTATTTCTTGATATTCCGAATATTCCACCAAACTCGCCCAAAATGTCAAGGGAGCATCTCATTTTTAGCTTATTGGATAATCCTTTCACATCTTTGCCGTCTAAATGTACGATAATTCCTTCACTTTTATTAATAATCAGATTCAGGTCTCTATCATAAATTTTATTCAACTCAATAGAACCATCGGTAAAATTGATTTTACTTGCAACGGGGAAATATCCTTTAAGGCCTAAGCCGGCATAGATACCGTTTCTTCCGCCGAATTTTTTCTCAAATTGAATGGTTAAAGGGACTTCGATTGCCCATGTATTAATTTTTTCTTTCAAGCCCTTAGCCGCATAAGTTAAGTCATAAGGTTCGCCATTGTGGTATCTTGGGTCAACCAAATCAAAAATTGTTTTTGCATCTTTAATTTTAGCGATACCTCCAACGTGATTAATACCTACGCCTATTCCGATACCGAAATTGCGATGGAAGAAGTAGGTATATCCAATTTCTGCCATTGCGGTATAGGAGCATCTTGTGGCTACATCTTTAATGGGTTTAAAAGTATTATTAGCATAACCTCCGCCAATACGGAATAGAATTCTATGAGGGCAAAATTCGTCTTGAGGTTCGGCTATAGAATCCGCCGTAGCGGTGGGTTGGGATTCACTTTTTGTTTCAGTGGTTTGAGCATAAGCAACAAACATTCCAAAAATAAGACCGATTAATAATAGTTGTTTTTTCATACGTATTTAATTTTTAATTTTCTTATTAGTATTTATTTGTTAAAGGCAGGCAACAAATGTTGCCCGCCTTAAAACATTTTTTATTTAACAATTACGAATTTAATCGCCTTAATTTCATTGGTACCTGTAGTAATTTTACCAAAGTAAGTGCCTTGCGCTTTAAATCCATCAATTTGAGTTTTATTGCTTACTACAAGAATATGTTTAACATGAGCGCCTTTTGCGTCGTAAACATCAAGAGTTGCGCCTTCCATTTCGGCAGGTGTCAAGTCTAGTTCTACCCAAACAGGTTGATTAACTTGAGCCGGTACGGGATATACTTTAAGAGTAAGCGATGGGTTAAATTCTTGATCACAGGTAGTAAATTCAATAGAACTAATTCTATTACCATAGATATCCACTTTATATCCGGTAAGTTTTACAGAGTAAATACCATTTACGCCGTTTGGATCTTGGTAATACTGTTGGGTCGCACCCGGTATGAGCACACCATTTTTAAACCATTGATAAGAAGTAAATTCATATCCACCGTTGTAATAGGGGCTCTCAGGATTCATATAGTTGTTGCTTACAGCCACAATATCGTAGTAGCCTTCCCATCTTCTATGGATGAGCGATGTAGCATTACCGCCGCCGCTGCCGATATGTTTAGTTACTGTGAATGTAAAGTCACATCCGTCTATAGAAAGTGTTACAATATGGGTACCATAATCAACACCGCTTAAATCAATCGGAATAGCGTTGGCTCCCGGATAAACCTTATGCGTGTATGTATTTGTACCTATTGTTAATGAAGCGATATCTGATAGTGATGAAATTACTCTAATGTCAACATTAACTATTGCATCGTCGCAAGTTACAATTTCTTGTGTAATGATTTCAACATCGGTTACTGTAACAACAATTTCATGTTTTTCAAATGCAGTTGGGTCAACACATTCAGACGCATCAACTAAAAATTCAATAGAGTATGTAGTGGTTATAGCAGGAGACACCTTAATAATATCTTCATTCTTGAAGGAGATAATCTCTCTGCTTGTGCCGTCGGTACCTACAAATAGATATTTGAATGGCGGCAATCCCTCAAAGGTAACATGGATGTCACGTTGTATGGATGATGGGTCGTTAGCACAAATAATAAGGTCTACCGGATCATCTGTAAATTCATAGCTTAAATGTGTCGGGATACCTACGTTAACAATAACAGGGTATTCACAATCATCAATAGTAATTAATACCGGATATTCGCCTGCTGCTAAACCGCTCACATCAATAGTTAAGATATACTGATTGCCCAACTTTTTGAGTTCTTGATTCACATAAGTTTCTCCTACAAGGGTATAAGTAGCTTTCTTGGTTACGGAGTAAGCAATTTCGAAAATTACATCCACAGTTTCTTCACAGGTTGAAACATAAGAATCGAGTACCTTAACATCGGATACTACTACAGTAATATCGGATCTTACATCTGCTTTACAGCCATACGTGTCTTCAACATAGATAAGCGTATATTGTGTAGTTACAGTTGGAGCTACCGGTAATGTAAAGATATTCGTACCGGAAATATAGTTTTTAACATTTCCGCCTGGGGTTTCTAAGATTTGGAAACTAAACGGAGGAACGCCATCAAATTCAACTATTAATTCAACTTTCGGATCATTTGCGCAAGCGATTAGATCTGTTTCATTTGCAAAAATAGCAGCCGGTGCTTTACGAACTTCTATCGGATCAATTACAAAAGCATCAAGTTGGCAACCTGATAGCGGATTGGTTGGTATATAAGTAGCGATGTAGGTATAAGAGCCTGCTTGAGCCGGTTTATGCGTTTGATTTCCGTTCACATAACCAATATTTACAGGATTACCTCCTTCAAAGCTATACATCCATTGTATTGTACCAATGTTAGTTCCTGAGTTAACGCCGCCGTCAAATTTAGCAGACAACGTAACGGTTTCGCCCAAGCATAATCCATCTTCCGGTTTAGGATCAATAAATATGCTTTCCCATACAGGATTATTAACCACATTGTAAACTAAAACGTTTGATGTAGCTGCCTGACAGGTTGGGTTCATAAATTCTACATTTAAGAAGAATGAATGTTGACCATTATAGTTGAACTCAACAGTACGCAGATCAATTTGATTGGTAAATGGTTGGCAATCGCCCGGAAGATCGTTCCAGCAATATAATTTTCCAATTTGAATAGTAGGATCAGTAATTCCGAGTGTATTAGCAATTTCTATCACAGCTCCATTACAAACATCAAAATAGTTATAATCTTTTGGATTGATCTCAACTGTAGCTTGCGGAACAACTTTTACAGGATCAAATGCCGTCCATTCGGTATTACATCCCAAGTTATTTTCAAGGTATGCTCTTACTTGATAATTGTAAGTGCCCGGTTGATACAATTTTTCAGAATATTGATTGTTATTCGGATCGCCAACGGGGTCAGTATTACGTCTCCATTCATATTTAAAGTCGGCAATGTCAATCAAGTTTGCGTCAAAGTCAACTACTGTAGCCATCAAGTTTACTTGACCACCCACACACATACCCGGTAATTGCAGACCTTCAATGTTTTGGGTTAGAGCTACCGATGGAGCAGAGAGTACATTTACATTGATAGTAGTGGATCCGAAACAAGAGAGACTTGCATAAGCGCGTTCAATAGTTACAGAAATATCATTAATACCTGCATGTAAACCATTTGTAATTTGAATGATCGGTGCATTCTGAACTTGAGTAATCCCATTAACAGTCCAAATGTAGTTATACGGATTTTCGGGTGTTGGAGTTGGTGTTGCATAAGCGGTAGCAGTGATTGTACCTCCGAGACAGATGGATTCATTATCCACACCTATAGTTACCGTCGGTTTAGCCCAAATATTTACATCATGACAATCAGAAGCAGCAGTACAGTCATAGTCATTAGCTGTAACCTCTACAATAATGCAGTATGGAGCAGCAAGGTCATTAACCGGCCAGTGGTTAGGAACAACCGCAAAATCATTGTCATTATCTTCATAAAATACTTCATACGGAGCATTTCCTTGAAGGTATAACCATCTATAATGATAAGAAACACCTGGTTGTTTTCCTGTAACAATGGCGTGTAATGCTAAGTGTTCGCCTTCTAATGCCTGTTCGCAAACATCATGAGCGCCGTCAATAACAACACTTATTTCGGGATGAACAACTACCGAAACAATATTTGAAAATTCGGAAATACATCCGTTTAGTGTAACTGTAGCTTGATAATTATAAGTGGTTAACACATTATTAGCAGTAGGTTGGTCGGTAATTGTATTAGTAGCGCCTTGTGCAACTGAGAATCCATTTCTCCACCATTCATAAGCACCTACGACATCGCCGGTAATGATTACAGGATCGCCGCTGCAAATTGTATTGTCGGAAATCGTGAGTACCGGTGTTTTCGGGATAGGATGAATGGTAATAGATATCTCATTAGAACTTGCTGTACATCCGGATCCGATTTGCGTAGCAATGAATGAATAGATGTGAGTTCCTGTAGAAGGATCAATAGTCAATATAATATCCGTTTCTCCGGGTAGTGCAGTTCCATCTTGATACCATTGATATACCCAATTAATATACTCTTCAACATCAGCAGTAAAGGTTATTGAGGCGCCGAAACATGCAACGGTCTTATCGGATGTAATACCAATTTGGCTGTATGCATTTACCATCACTTGGTGAACTTCGGAAACCACTACACAACCTGACTCTATGTCTGTAATTTCAACTTTATAGTTATACGGAATAGAGCTGGGGATAGGTATGATTTGCTGTTTTGCGCCTGTTCCGCCGGGTATTGGATCAGTGTTTAAATACCATTGATACGTAACCGTAGCGTTTATAGGATCAACATCAGCAAATAAATAGGTAGGTATGGTAGCATCACAGATGGCATCAGGTCCTGAAATAGATACCGTTGGAGCAAATTTAACCGTAATTGTACCGGCATATACCACAGCAGAAGGACATTCAGCAACGTCTGTTGTAGCTCTCACAGATATATTAAATACACCATAGTCAGCAAATAGATAGGTAAGTGTGTTTTCAGTTGCGCCCGGGATTACCACATTGTCAATAAACCATGTATAAGTTACCGGTTCAGAAGTATTAACACTTGCTACAAAAGTAGTGGCTTGTGTGTATTGACAAATAGTCTCAACAATCGGAGTTGCAACAGTAACTACCGGTATCGGAATTACTGTTACCGTTACCTCGTTGGAGGTGGCAAAACATTCTGATCCGATTTGCGTAGCAATGAATGAATATACTGTCGTTTCGGTAGGATATACATATATATAAGGATTAGTAGCACCATCAATGGCTACATTATCTGCATACCATTGATAAGTAGTATTATTATCTCCACTAACACCTGCTGTGATGGTTACTGTTTCACCCGGACAAATTTCCGTCTTGTCGGCTGCAATACCTATGGTTGGATATTGTTCTACCAATACAGTATGAGGCAGTGATTGAACTACACAACCCGACTCAATATCTGTAATCTCTACAACATAAATGTAGGGGATCGGTCTGGGTATATTGCTTATTACTTGTGTTTGATTAGTTCCCAAAGGAAGATTATCTTCTTTCCATTGATAGGTTACGGTAGCGGTTGCAGGATCTACTACTGCCAATAATTCTGCCGGATTTTGAGTGTTGCATCCAAAATTTGTTCCGGAGATTACTACAGAAGGAGCAAACTTAACCGTAATAATGCCGGCTAATACCTCTGCTGATGTACAGCCTGCTATTTTCGTGGTAGCAGTTACTGTTACAGTAAATACACCATAGGAATCAAAGTTATAAGTA
>Ga0123353_10010862_pt1 | contig 12755 bp, 9 predicted proteins | sample TergutLab28metaG_3_FD_92763 | JGI IMG/M metagenome (GOLD analysis project Ga0123353, IMG submission 92763) | Labiotermes labralis P3 segment gut microbial communities from Petit-Saut dam, French Guiana - Lab288 P3 | ecosystem: Host-associated > Arthropoda: Insects > Digestive system > Gut ...
CCATAAAGGAGGCCGTTCCTCTATCCGCAACCTGAGGACGCGCCATGCCGTGGTGACAGGGACCCACTACACATGGTTTGAAACGTATCTTACAAATTCTTTTGTTTATTGGTTCAAACCCCATTACATTCTTGGTTATTTCCTTCTTGACTGTAAATCCTGTTCCCAAATGTTCTGTTTGGTCTTCTTTACAGATGTAGTAGAGGTTATATTTATCTTTTTTAATTTGGCCTTTTCCTTTCCATCTTATTTCTTGTAGGGCAACAACTTGTAGGTCTGTTTGAAGTATTTGTTCTGCAACTTCTTGCATTCTGCCTGGTTTAAGCAATGTTAAAAGTTCCATGTTCCTATATATATGTTTTCTCTCCTATTCCTTAATACTTGCGTTGGTCATCTACTAACTATTCGTCCATCTTTCAATAATTGAGCGTTTTTAGCGGTATTGAAGTTTTTCCGGGGTGAGGGAGCTGGCCCTGTGCCCAACCCCCAACCTGGAGGGCCAGGGTGTCTCTCTTTGTCTGGCTTCTACCCTTTGACCTGTCCAGCTTGGGTGTCCCTGCCGGTAGCTACGCTACCGCCGGCATAGATCTTCTCCTACATTCCCATAATCCTTGCCATTTCTTTACATACCAATCTATCAGATTACCTTATGTGTACAAGTCAATGAAGCTGGAATTTCAAACAGAACTTCATAAAACAAGGACCCTTTGATACGAACACACAGGCACACAAAACTCATGCTGACACAAACATATTTTCTTCAATTTAATCTGTATATTTTCAGTATCTGGCTTGGTATTCTAGTCTGTTTTCATAATTTCACTCGTGTCTGTGTGTTGCAGGCTACTCCACCACGATTCTGGCATCAGATGCGTGAAGATTACAATAGTCTTTCTTGCCTAGTTATGGAAGTGGACTCCTGTATTTCAAAAATTGTGTTACTTTCATTTGCTAATAACCTCTACACTATTTGCATACAGTTATTCAATAGCTTACAGTAAGTACTGCATACACAAAATGGAAGAGCACTTGGTTTTGTATGTTTTGTGAGACTGGAGTGGAGCTGGGTTAGGATACTGACACTGGAGGGGGATTCAGTCAGTATACTGACACAAACACAAGTGAGTGGAGGGAGGTTGGGTCAGTATACTGACAGAAATAAAAGTGACTGGAGTGGGGTTGGGTCACTGTACTGCCACAAATAACAGTGAATGGAGGGGGGATGGGAAAGGATACTTTCACAAACAGAAGTCAGATGTGGGGAGTTGGGTTAGTACAGGTGGTCCTTGACTTTCATACAACCCACACTTTCATACATTATAAATTCTCACCCCTAATTTGTCTTTCATATGCCAAATTTGGACATTCAATCACAGATGACAAACATTTTGAGCTACTGCGTGGTGGTGTTGTCTGTCAGCAAGGGATAGTTTTCAATTTTCTCTTGACCAGTTCTTCAAAAAAGCTGATAAGATGGCACCAGAGAGTACTTCTTCTCAGCATTAAAATCAGCTACCAATGGCTTATGAAGTACAAGTTTCATTGGCCATCCTTCATAAAGCCATCCAATCATGGAGGATATTCACTTGTTTTGTGGCAGGAATGGAAACAATTACCTTTTGGTCAAACTCATGTATGAATATACTATAATTGTTTGTACAATTGTTTTGTTTGTTGCCCATAAAGAGGGATTTTTATGTACTTTTAAGCAATGGGAATGGAACCCCCTTATAACATACATATACTTTGCTTGATTTTCGTAAATGTTTTCAGGAACATTTGAATAAAGATAGACCAACTTGATGACACTTGCTTCATTATGTCAATTTACTGCTCATCAAGTTGGTCTACCTTTATTCAAATATCAAGATGATGCACGGTCCAATACACATAAGTTTTCAGGAACAAATTACATATGAAAGTGTGGGACTACCCGTAATTGCCAAAATAAAGCCACTAATGGGGACTTAGGTCAGTACACTGCCACCAAGCAAAAGTAACAGATGAGGTGTTGGGTTAGTAACTGCCACAAACAAAGCCATTGGGGGGCAGTTAGGTCAGTATACTGCCAAAAGCAATAGTGACTGCTGGGGAGCTAAGTCAGTATACTCTCACAAACAAAAGTGACTGGAGGGGAGATGGTTGTCTTGGAGAAGCATGACACTGACTTGGCATAAGCACTGTAAGTGCCTGTGTGACAAATGCATTAATGATACAGAGAAGTTTCGCATACCACATCAGAATAGCTCGGCATTTGAATGTGAACTCTTTTTGTATTTGTGAACCACATTTGCCCAGTGGTGAACCTACTCCTTGTGAAGACAGCAAATAGTGATATTCAGCATTTGAGCAGAGAACTGTGAGAGACTTCGTTATGCACGTTATTTTTAACCTTTTAAATATAATTCAATCTTATTTATTTTTACATAGAAACTCACTTTTTTTTAACAGATGTTACTGTATATTTCATACGACTTCATACATTGTGCACTGAAATGATTAATAATGTTGTGTCACTTTAGAAATCGAAGTTACTGAAATAAATTGTATGGAATTAAATGACAATGTTCCTTGTACAATTATGCAGCAGAGATCTGATCAGCTCCAGTACTAAAACTGTTAGACCACAGTGAAGTCTGAATTGCATATATAAAACTCTTTCATAAACTGATATCCAATTCTCCCTTTGCTTTGCACTGTGTTTGGTCATGCTGCTAAGAAATTATAACCAATCTGTAATGCAAAAGGGGTCTATGGCCACTCCTCTTGCAATGTTTCGAAATTGTTTAAGCCATGTGTGTGTAGCCCATAGCAATAAATAGTAATAAACTTGTGAATGGAAATTATGTTCATGAAACTGCCGTAGAAAATATGCAATTTCATTATTTCAATTTGGTTCCTAATAATGTGACTAGAAATGTTTGTAATTCACCTCATAATATTTGCTGTATTAAATCACTAGTTTTCATTAGTGCTGTACTGTTTTAACTTTTTCACAGTTTGCCACAGAATGCAGTACAGATGGTGTACTTTTGCTTGTCTTTTGGATATGTACTTCTACGTGTAGTTTCAGTGTCCCTTTCTGCAGCAAGTATCAATGAGCAAAACTCTCAAATAAGGAACATACTGCACTCTGTACCTGCAACCAGCTTTTCTACTGAGGTACGTCAATAGCTCCATTCATAATAAATGAATTAACAATAATCAATCCATCCACAGCAAGGGATATTCAACCAATCTTAAGCCATAAAACAACTAGGTTACTGGCTGGACAATCCACGGTTTGATTCCTAGTAGGGCCAAGAGATTTTTGGTTATTCAAAAATTTCCAGACTGCCTCCGAGTCCTACCTAGCTTCCTATTTAATGGGCACTGGGGTTCATTCCAATGGGGGTAAAGTAGACCCCATGTATGTCTTCATGGCATGGACAGGCCCAAGTATACCTTTGCTGGGAGCTGTAAACATCAGTCATCTAAAGCAGATGTTTTTCTCCCTCTTGATTCTGAAACCCCATTTTCTGGAACACCTGTCAGTGGTCCACTAGTGTAAATGTGAGCATTAGTGTGTGTGATGTGCAAATTACTACTAAACATATGCATTGCAGGTTCAAGTTTCTTATCTTTACTTTTCAGTAAGAGATAAAAAAGTATAGCTAATTATAATTAAATGCTTTTACCTGTGCCACTCCATAGGTTTAAAACACTAGTAAGGACCTATGATATTTGCAGTCAGAGGTAATTTTGTGTTCATGTTTTTGAGTAGTTATTCAGGATATTCATAGGTGTCCATTATCAACTCAAACAGTTCATAAATTCTGTGTGAAAATCATGAATGGAACTACACAGAGGTCCTGTTTCATGCAATTTATTTTTGTGTGATTTAACTTTAAGGTGACTTGAAACCTACACCACTTTACAAATTTATGCGAAAACTTTCAGTGTAATGTGATTTGGCATAGGTGATCTATGGCTGCAGTTGTCTTGTGTTTGAGGCTAGCATGTCACTCATTTTTATTGCATTAGAAATAAATAAGCATATTGCACAGAAATATATGTATACTGTACAGAAATGTATGTATGTGTGTGTGTGTACATATATATATATATATATACATATACTCTACTTTTAAAAGTTCATATATCCATTAGTGATATAGTCATACACTATATGGGATAAGGTTATCTTCCCTAACCCCCAGTAAATACACTTTTTCACAGGGGAATTTTGTGTTCGATATGTGCGACTTTTTCAGGAATGTAACCCTGGCTTAAAACATGACCTGTCTGTACACAGCTGTCAGTTCTGTTTATACAAGAACTCTGACATATCATCTTATCTAAATTTTTCCAGATGCCATTGTAGTCCATAGGCCTTCAGCTGGCTATCACTTTGCTAAGATTAAATATTTAAGAGGGAACATAATTATTTGCAGGTGCAGAGATTCCTGCAACAGGTGACAACAAATGAAATCGCTCTCACTGGATTCAACTTATTTTCCGTGAAACGCACACTTCTTCTCACGGTTTGTTCCAATTAAATTTTGGATATAATTAAATCTGGAAACTATATGTCTAATTTTTGGTGGAGTACTAACAGACATTTTATAATACCTACATATACATCAAATGTGACAACTTAATTATGTTAAAAAGAAATAGTGTTAATTGTGGGAATACTTTGTAAAATGTGTAAACAACCAACAAATGCACCTTAATATTATGATGCATCTTTATTCATAATATGTTGATAATGTTTATAAATTTTACAAATCTAAATAATGCATGGAATATAGAACATATTAAAAAATGTGGGAGTACTGTTTGTTGGTTTACTGTACTTCATACATCTCATCAGTATAATATTTATTGAAAATGGTGTGTGTGTGTATGTGTGGGGGGGGGGGTATTAAGGTAATAAGATGGTTATTCATGTAGTTTCTTTAATTCTTTCTGCTGATATTTACTTGAGAAAAAAAAGTAATTTCTATGAGCAGGTGGTAATAACTGCTTGTCCTTGTCTTATAGTCTGCACTAATAACTTTTATGATACGCACGTACTGTGTAGCACAGCTGTATATCATGCTGCTTCATGAATCCAATCGCTTTTTAGTCTGATTCTGTTATTCTCCTAGACAGATACTGATGTACAAACAGCAGAAGCCATACGAAATGATCCATTAAACTATGTCACTAACTTCTTTCATTTCAGGTGGCTGCAACTATTGTGACATATGAAATTGTACTGGTACAGTTCAGTGCCATACATGCAGATGAACGTGACCTGACGGCACACAGTGTTGCCAAGCGATATTGTCTCTGATGTAAAGACACATATGTTTATCTTTGATACCAGTAGAGTCAGAAATTACAGAAAATATAAAATCAAGGATACAATTAAAAACTATAAGAAGTATTTAGGTGTACATTCAGCAACGGTGACAGTAGGTTCTGTTATCTACATAATTTATGGAAAGTTACCCGTTTAAAAGTAATGTGTGAAATTCAAGCTTTCGAGCAGCTGAAGTAGCACCAGAGTATAAGTGCATTAATTCCCTTGTTGTTGTTCTGTTCTCAAAACTGGTTATTGCACTACTGTTAATTCTTGGGTTATTTAAAATCATATATACCAACCTCATGAAACAGAATTATCTGGTAAGTTGACACTCATGCAGCTGGTGAAGAAATATCCCATCAGGTACAATAATAAGCTATAAAAATTATGTTTTTCTTATTTATTCTTTTTTAGTTTAACAAAAACTAGACAGACTCTAAACTTGCCTGTTCATTTATCTATGACATCAGAGAACAATGATGGTGCACACCAGTTCCCATGCACATACTAAACCAGACAGTTACATCACAAAATCTTTCTTTTCATAATTTTTACACAGTAGTACAAGAAAAGGAAGGAAAGACATCTGGAAGTATTAATCCTACTAGGGGTATATGTGGTAGCCAAATAGTTGGTGAATGCTTTCAGTAACCATTAAACAATTAAGTATTTTTAACAGTTTGTTGGAGTACAAATAGATATGTGCGAAAGGCATGGGAAGAAATTCATTCTGGTGTGTGTACTTAGTGAAAATAAAATTTACCAAACCAAATTTATTGTGATACATGTTATGCTGTGTGTACTTTGCACACACAGCATAACAGGTATCACAATAAATTTGGTTTGGTAAATTTTATTTTCAAAACTTGGTTCATAATAATGTCAAGCTTTGAGGAGTGATAAAGTCAACAGAGTTCCTGGCGATACTGAACACATTTATCACATATAATGTAATGTGAATGCCACCTTTTCACTTGACAAACCACACACATTACCATGGCTCATACTGGAAGTACAATATGTACCATCACCCATGAAGCAGATGTTTTGTGCAGGCCACTCAAAGCAGAAATTGATGGCAAAGACGTCCCTTGAGCACTAGGGTAGTGTTTACCATCAGTTCATTCAAGAAGTGCATAACAAGACTCAGTACAGAAATATTTTTCACCATCTGGAGGTAGCTAACCCCTGTGAATACCTTCACCTTTTGTAACGGGGAAACAAGGCTGCTTCACATGACAATGTACGTGTTGAAGAGTCTCTTTTTGGAAACTAACCAGAATTAGCAGAAGAGATGAAAAAGTTATAAGTGCAGTACTTCAAAAGGTAGCAAGAAAAGGCATGTAGGGGGACTTCCAAACTGGTAGATATGTGACAGTGAAAGGGAAGCTGTGAACTAGTGTGCAGCATGCCTGTCATGAATGGGAAGCTCAAACAGGCAAATAATCGCAAACCTTTTGACTTCACCATGTATAAACAGAGAATAATGAGCCGTAAATAGTCCTAGTATGATTTAAAGGTAAAATTAAATTATTCAAAGACATAATAGGGGTAGTCAGTGCACAGTTAATAACTGCACAGAGGCACACATGCTCCATTATTTAAAGAAAGTACAATGGCTCATCTTCTTGTGCCTAAGCACTTCATACTTTAATGCTACTGCATATTCAGTCATCCACCAAAGTCTAAATACAGAATCATACAATTCAGCAATGCTATAATATCTGTCATATTAATAACAATAAGATTACATTTAAAAAAATCTAAAAATGTTACAAGACACAGTTTACAGAGTCTAAGAAACATGATGCCCAACATTACCTGCAAAATCGCAAACACATACTCCAAGCTTTAGCACATTTAAGAATTCATTTCCCAATTTATAATACACTTCAAGTACACCTTTCAGTCCTAATTATTGATGCATTCTGGTCAATATTTTCAGGAACTTTCCTCGTGTCATCTCTTTAGCCTCTTCCAAATCCAGCTGATAAGCAACATCATATAGTTTCTTCACTTCAGCTATAAGACCAGATGATGTGAGGCTACCAAATTCTGCAATAACATAACACCAGTCTTTATGAGTATGAAGATGGCAAATGCCGAATTCTATACAAAAACATGCATTTTTAAAAACACAGTTCACTTATCACAGGGACAACTTTTTATCAAAATATGCATAAATATACAGAGGTCTCAACAAGTTTTACACATCTGTCAACAACTTCTCAATTTGATGAATATTGAATTGTAAAGAGTACTTCCCTTCAGTCTCTTGTAATGAAGTTCACACAACTAAATAGCCCACAGTATTACAGTCAAGGTATTGGAGGAATGTTTCATTAAATAAACTGATCAAAATGCATTTCCTCAGAATGCCAATAATATGAGTCATATATACACTAACATGTAGGACTCAATATCTGAAACATACAAAATGTTTAAACTTATCCCCTAAAGTATTAAAAACCCCCTAAGTAAGATGTCTATTTGACTTTTTTTAAACTGCGTTTTGATATGATGTACATAATGACAGAACTGCAGAATGTGTGTGTATGAATTGGAAAAGGTATCAATGTCATTGTGTTTTAACATAATTATCCCAGCATTTGCATGCAGCCATTAAGGAAACCCACAATTCTATCAACAATGTCAGTTTCCCGAGAAGGAAGCTGAAGTACTAATCTCTTCAACATCCTTACTTACGATGTAAGAGGTTAATGTCATCTCGATCCAAACTCCTGGTCCAAGGTTGTGGGGAATTAGGCGTTAATGTCTGCAACGACACAAATTGCGACGAACCTGGAACTGACACACATACACACACTATTAAACGTCAACAGTTATGCTTTTCATTCTAGTAGATGGATTTTACTTGTCATAAACCATACTCTGCTCAGGCCATAATTCCGGGGATGTTCTATCAAGCTTCTCTAGGCTCAACAAGCTGTCATCCAAGGTTTTCATTGTATCCTCTAAACACTGCAAGAGCACGCACACATAAGCCTCGCAAATATAATGACAACCCTTGTGGATATTAACAACACACTGCTTAAGTACCCCACCAATTCACTCAACCTCCCATTGGTTGCCTTCACTGTCCACCTACAATTTCCCACCTACCCTGACATGTGTGACTGCAATAATCCGTGACAGGAACGCGATAGATACGCATGCGCAAAATTACGTGTGGCACGATAATTCCTATTACCCATCCTGATTGTATTTACACAGTGCACGTGCTTGCAATAGATGTTTGACCAGGTGATCTTTCGGAAAGGGGGTGTGTCGCGATGTTGACTTCAGAGTGGGGCTACAGGTTGGCCATTGGTGGAAGCGACAGCCAGTTCTGCTGCTACAAACTTTAAGACATCTCGCATTTCGAATATCATGTAATGCGCCACTGCACTGTACAGATGTTTTAACGATTGACAGTTTTAACTTGTCATTCTGCACGACAAATTGCTCTTGCACATCAACACATTTCTAGCAGATATCATCTCCTTGTCGGTGGACTATACAAGCTAAGGGAAATGCTTTAGCAATTCTCAAATCCCCCCTTTAGTCACTGCCATGGATCAGAGTCGTCAATGCTTCGAACTCTAATCCATGGATCTAAGTTAAGATAAGCAAGTGAGTGATAATCCGTGGCAACGCGGCTACCTGTGCTGCCTACCATTAACTCGAGTAAGTTGGAACGTTGGTAAACAGCAGCTCTAGTGGTACTTTCGGGTACTATGCGCATTAAACTCCATAACAAAATCTATTATTACTCCCCTACTTCCCCCCCACAAAAAAAAAAGATTGCTTCTAGTCGTTAACATAACTTCAAATCCGCCTATACTGCCCACTTTAAAACATGTAGAGAAATCTATGCTGCTTAGCCAGGCAGAACAGCCCGATCGCCCAGCGGTCCACAGATTACTACTTGTAGTTCTGGTCTGCCATCCCAATTGACGGCGTCACCAATCACCACAGACAACATAACCATGGATTAGAGGTAATTATGATATCTGTGGATTTTGGGTTCTAATCCGTGGCGCTTTCAGCTGAGAAACGAACTGTGGGGGTGGGTGTTGTAGGTTGGCGGTTTGCGGATTGCTTTGAACTACACTTGCAGCTAATATGAACTCGTGTATTGTAATGCAGGTTGTGTTGTGGGACGAAATTTAACTAGCACACAGTGCTTCGCTAGTAATTATGTATTTTGAAACTTTTAACACGTCACTTTTCTGTATGTTTAGCAAATAATTGAATTAGGTTGTAGAGTGATTATGCTGATAGCAGTTTACTTGATTTGTGACAGGTATGAAAGTAACGGAGAAACCTGTAACCTACCCGTGATGACGGAAATTTGTAATAAGATGAGGCATCAATTTTTCATATTTGCAACATACTGAAATTAGTCACTTGTGAACTACGTGGACGCGAACGCCGGTTACCTTAATTAGGTATTGGAATGTATGTCCATTGCAGTAACATGTATTGTTGAATAATGAAGGTCCATATGATTGTTTTGTACAGTTTGGCACGATTGAAATAATAATTTCTGTGAAGTCATTGCTTCCTCTACCGGGTAATCATTTGGGTGGAATTTAATACTTTTTGCATGTGTTATCGTTTTGTTTTGAAGTTTCATTCCTTTTGCTCCATAACTTATCCATACATTTTGATTGAAAAATGGCAACGATGACCCTTCGCGTGGGAAGTCAACAAAGTAGATGTAATAGAAGTACTCACATTGAACGCAAAGAAATGCGTACAGTTGCTGTAACAAGTGCTCACATTGATGGGGCCAGTAAGTATCACTCATTGTATACTGTCTGTTAGTATGTAACGAATATTTTGGTCGCAGAGTCTGAAGGTTCACCACAAATACCAAAGACCTCTTTGGACATGACTGGAGCCAGTTTTGTTCACCTTCCATTGTCTTTACCTATTTTTGTATATTACTAAGAACAGCAGTGTCCCGTTATCACCATCATGCCCTTAAGGTAGGTTTCCCAACAGAATCTGTATGCATACCAGGTTTTTGCCATCCAACCCAGTTGCTTTATTTCCTTTCAGCAAGAATTTGATGCAGTGTTGTTTCAGCACAGGAGGTACATAATTTAACATCAACTTAAATATAAGATAACTGCGAAGTCTTTTTTACATGAAACCCATTTGGGGATTATTCTGGATGAATGGTAACAGGCCATAAAAATAGGTTCCATGGGTGCTGAGAAGGGAATGCCATTAAAGTAGCAGCTGATGTGCCCCCTATGCAAAGAACTCTTCTAGCTGCTGCCAGAACTGTGGCTATTATTTCTGTATGAGCTCTTTGGTGCCTAACAACATGCAGTGTTATGCTGAAAATGCTGAATGTCAGGTGTAGATGATGGCCATTTAATGACCTTTCTGAGGTATCATTTAAATTCTGGTACCAAAGGTTTACTAGGGAAAGGGATGGGAGTGAGGAAATGAAAGTCGTATGAGTTAGTATTGTTTACTACAGTATGGAATTTCATTAACAAAACTGCCTTTTTTCTAGACACTGAACATTTCTTGATGGCAAGTAGTATGATTTATGCATATAGTCAAGTAATTTTGCTGGTTAACTGTTCAATAAAATTTAAGCTTGAACAAAACCTGGATAGTGCCATGTTGGGAATCACAGAAGTCTTTGATATACCTGAATATAGGACTCTTAAGAATTTCTTGCTTTTGAACCTGCTGAAGACATTCTCTCATACTGAAGACTATAAAACACTTTTGTTGTAGGAGAAGTAGATGAGGCTGAAGGCACATCTGTAGCTGCCAAAATTGAGAATCTTTTGTCAGCTGCCACAATTGAAGAACAGCTGCATATTCTGAAAGAAGTGAGTAAATTCTTGGGTGTTATAATCCTAAAACAATGATTCCATCAGCAGAGAAGAGGCTATAAGAATTTTTCGTATGCTTAAACATGAAACTGAGAAGGTTCTATGTTGATGACCATGCATTTTATAGCTCAGAATTTGGTGGAGTTCAGTGGTCAGCTCCACAGAGGCCACGTTACTTTTCAGGATATTACCTTCAGTACCAAATGGGTAGAAATCTGAATGGTCTTAAGGATAGTATGGAAGTGGTACTGAAGAGACATATCTTTACATCTACCAGGGATTGTACTGCAGTTTACCAGTCCATAGCCAGAACTAGTCCTTTTACTGACTGAAATATAGCTGTGCATAAATGACAGTAATAATTAGTAAATAATAATTTTAGTGGAGCAGTATTCAAGATGCTAAAGCAAGCAATTAACTGTTGATTTGTAACTCTTCAGTGCTTGCTGGTAACCAGTTATTAAATTTTTCTTCAATGAAAATCCTGAAACATGCATAGTGGGACATGGTGGCATTTTGTAATAAATAGGTACTTGGTAAAAGATTATGCAGGGAGTGGAAAAACTCCATGCCCAAACTTTGTGAGGTGAAAGGAGGGACCAAAACAAATATTTATTGTCAAGCAAATATATGTTGGACATGTGTCCTTGCAGTGCCACAGGCCATCACAGTGGGTCTAACTGAGGTTGGAAATTAAGTGTAACCACTTTTTTGGTTTTGCTTAATTTACTTAATTTGTGCCAACACAGCAGAGATTGACATGTGCATTCAGAAATGCCAAGTTGCTGCCTGATGGTTGCTGCTGCCTCATCAATCTTCTTCAGAACCAACTGGTGATGTATAAATTAAGTTTTTCATGTACATAGCATTCTTGTGGACCATCACAGATTTGGTGAAGTGCCTCATATGATGGCAGCTCACTCAACCTGTGTGCATGTTAACTTTTCTCGAACTCTCTGGCATGCTGGAGAATCAGTTGTTTCATAGGATGAACTCAGAACCTCACAAGTGTGTGTACTGTAGTTAAATCGATATCATCACAGAGCACTTCACCTGGGCCAAACTCACTGACATTCACCGGTGTATGGTGCAGTGTTTGACGACAGCAGGGAACCACAGAGGGTTTATCATGAGCGTTTTCTGAACAGAATATGTCCAGACATTCGTATGTTTGCTTCTGTCGACCGTCGCCTAGGGAAACTGGTACATTTGCAGTGAACAGGCAAAACACAGGGCAAGGATGATCAGTTCACATGCCACAGTTTGATGATGGTTTGCAGCGTTTTGAGAACAATCCCTCCAAAAGCTCCTGCACTGTTGGTCAAACAGTCGGTGTGAACCGTTGTCTTATGTGGAATGGTGTATGTATGCAACAGCTCCATCTTTTCCACCAGCAGAAAGTGCAGGCTCTAGGCCCCAGTGATTACCATCATCGAGGCCAATGTGCATTATAAACTAGAAGAATTACAAATTGACTCGATGTACCTAGAACGAGTCCAATCCTACAAATATCTGGGATCAACTGTAAATAGTGATAACTCAATAGAGGAAGAGATCCA
>Ga0123353_10010865_pt1 | contig 12753 bp, 9 predicted proteins | sample TergutLab28metaG_3_FD_92763 | JGI IMG/M metagenome (GOLD analysis project Ga0123353, IMG submission 92763) | Labiotermes labralis P3 segment gut microbial communities from Petit-Saut dam, French Guiana - Lab288 P3 | ecosystem: Host-associated > Arthropoda: Insects > Digestive system > Gut ...
CCAACTGCCGTTGTTGTGGGTATACATGGGAGAGGTGCCCTGCATACCGGTGGGGACAGAGACAGGCAACTGACCGTGAACGACATCCTCAGTCTTATCCGCGGAATCGGTGCCGTCCCAAGTACCGTTAACGACTTTGTAAGTCACCGTGTAAACGTTGGGTGTAAATGTCCAGCTTCCTGCGATGGCCACGTCCTCACCGGGCATGGTAAAGTTGTCGCCGGCTCCCGAGATTGTCACATTGGGCGTGTTTGATGTCCATCTGAAAATCCAAGTGCCCACAATACCGGTTGCGTTGGTCGTCGAGGTTGTGGTCGGATTGCTTGCAACCGTTACCCTTGCCCCTTCATACTCTTCCTTCGGCGTTGTCGGCATATTGCTTATCGTTGCCGGGTCCGGTTGTCCATCACCACTATCGGTCACAGTGTAGGTCACATTGTAAACATTGGGCGTAAAGGTCCAGCTTCCTGTAATTTCCACGTCGTAGCAGGGCATTTTAAAGGTGTCACCCGCTCCCGCGATTGTCACATCAGACGAGTCCCAGCCGTTGAAAGTCCAAGTACCCACGATGTCTGTTGCGTTGGTCGTTGCAGTTGTGGTCAGATTGCTTACAACCGTTACCCTTGCTCCTTCATACTCTTCCTTCGGCGTTGTCGGCATATTGCTTATCGTTGCCGGGTCCGGTTGTCCATCACCACTATCGGTCACAGTGTAGGTCACATTGTAAGGGGGATTGGGCGTAAATGTCCAACTTCCTGTGATGGCCACGTCGTAGATGGGCATTTTAAAGGTGTCACCCGCTCCCGTGATTGTCACATCGGACGATTCCCAGCCGTTGAAAGTCCAAGTACCCACGATGTCTGCTGCGTTGGTCTCGTTGTTTGTCGTCAGGTTGGCCGCCACGGTCACAGTCGTATCCGGCAGGCGGGGGTACGGTGTCACCGGCATATTGATTACCGTTGCCGGGTCCGGATATCCGTCGCCGTTGTCGAACACGGTGTAAGTCACCTTATAAGTGTTAATATCCATTACAAAGTCAATACCGGTTGCTGCATCTGAGTAGGTGGAAGGCAGCGGGCCGGCAGGATTGGTGTATCCGGGCTTCACAATATCTTTTATCGTCACATTATAACCGTCGCCTGCGAAAATTATATAGCTGCCGTCCGGTTCCGTATACAATGAATCAGTCCACGGATCAGAGATTCCATCGTCGTATTCAACGATTATCTCTGCCCCCGGAATTGGAAGTCCCGCGCGTTCGGGGACGATATTACTATGTGTGACATTGCCCTGAACGATGAACGCGTCTTTACTTATTGTCATCTCAAAGTCTACGTCCGTATGGCAGGTATCCATTATGCGCTCCACGGGCAACGGCGTTTCACATTCAAAGAAAATCTTCTCGACGTCGAAAAATGTAATTTTCATTCCTTTGTACACCGTTATTGAGTAGTTTCCGTCGGAATCGGTATAGACGCATGTAGAATTAGCGATGTCGTCGTCGAAATAATACCATACGGCAGCATTATTGATAGGCCCTCCTCCGTATTCTTCGGTAAATCTTACCGTACCGGAGATCGTGGGCGGACCATACTTAGTGATGATAATCTGTTCTGTGGTGTTGTTCTTATTGACACCGATTGTATAATCACTCAGGTCAAAGTCACCGCCTATGTAGACGAGACTTGAACCGCCACCACCGCCGCCGCCACCGCTACCGCTGTTCGGACTGTTAGCGCCGCCGCCGCCGCCGGCAAAACCGCCGCCGCCACCGCCACCGCCGTTAGACTGGGATGCGCCGCCGCCGCCGCCTACTCCCCCACTCACAGTGTTACTGCCAATGGGGGTCATATTAGTACCAGGAGTAGCGCTATCGCCACTACTGCCACCGCCACCGGTTCCCGCGGCGCCGCCGACTGTGCTGCCACCGCCACCGCCGCCACCGGCGCCATTGTTGCCTTTGGTGCCGTTATAAATGATATAATTGTTACCGGAAATAGTGGTGCTAATGTTACTGCTGCCGATAGTACCGGCATTACCGCCTGAAACGCCATTTCCTGCGCCGCCACCGCCGCCACCGCCGGCAACCATCATCAATATGCCATCACAGAAGACATACGCTGAGCCGCCACCGTCTCCGCCGTTGTTACTGTTAACTTGACCACCGAAGCCGCCACTGGTTGTTCCGCCATAGAAATCGACGGAACTGTCGGCCATTCTGTAATCCAGCCACACTGATATAGTTGTCCCGTCGCCGCCGGCTGCTACTTCGGCATCGCCGGCAAAACCCGAAGCGCCTTTACCACCTGAAACCTCAATCGTGTATATGTACCCCGGATCCAGCGTAAAGCTTCGGTCTAATTCAATAATTGTCGTATCAATGGGGACTAAACCTGTGAAGGAAACTGCTCCCTCCACCCCTGAACCGGAAGTTAAGATAACTGCCGCCAGCGTGACAACCAATATTGCAGAAACGAGAAGAACAAACATTCTGATTTCGGGTTTTTGAGACCCCTTTTGTTTTTGATTTTTTTCAAAATTTTCATTTTTAATATTTTTTGCATCGACTTGTTTTTTGTAATTCATTAACATCCCACCCCGACATTCTTTGGCAATGACCGTTGATCATTGCCCTGCCATGACAAGCGTTCATTTGTAACGTTGTTTATACGTTGCCGAACGGGCGTTTAATAATCCAACATTTATGATAGCCTATATATAAAAACGAGGTTCATAAATTTTTTTAGTTGTAATTGAAAATATGTCTATTATGCTTTTTTGATTATTAAATGTATTATCTATTAATGTACAATTATTATTTCATAAATATTTTCATTTGATATAAGTTGTTATCCAAATATATCCCGTTTACGCATCATGATTTAAACATCAAATTATTTTGATCCTCTTTGCCGTGGCCCATGATTCGAATGGTTCAAAATTTACATTAATGTGAGGAAAAGTTGAACCAAGTATTATCTCCTCTGAAAGTCACATTCGGGGATGAGAAGATTTGAAAGAAATTCAAAAACCAAGATGAGTCAGTACAAAAGAATCAATAAAAAATATTTTTATCTTTACTTGAGAATGCAAATTTGGGTATAAATTGCAGGAATGAGGATTTATACCAAAAAAGCCTAAAAATCTTAAAAATTTTTGAATGAGTGATTCTATAGGAATAAACGGGTCATGATAAAAACAATACCATGGTAACTGTTTTTACACGATTCTTATAAAATAGAATTTCGTATCAAAAATTATGCGTTTAAAAGAAGGGTAAAAAAGAGCGGCAAAACAATAGAAAAACGTTTGCTCCTCTTGAAAAAATTCAATTGAAAACAACAGGTCTATGATTTATGACAAGTATACCGACAACGCCCGAAATGAGACTGAAACGAGTCCGGATGATGGCGGACTATCAATTCGGAAAGGGAGCGGGAGCCGTTTTGTTTGATGATAACGCCACATTCCTGCTCTCCAAAACCAAACGCATTCGTCAGGTTCATTCGGGGGGTGAACGGATTGCGACGGTTCGCGCCCGTGACGGGTTTTTCACACTCAGCATGGAAGGCGCCAAAAGGCTTCACTGTTTTTTGAAAGCGCCGGCAATGCGCGTCGTCGTAATAGATGACGCCGTCCCGTTTGTCGCTAAAGGTAAAACCGCGTTTTGCAAACATGTTTCTTCAATTGACCCCGGCATCCGGGCAATGGAAGAGATATTGGTAACGGACCAAAACGATAAACTCCTCGCCACGGGACAGCTCGTTTTATCACCCAAAGAAGTTCTCTCAAGCGAGACCGGACCGGCGGTTTTAATCAGAAGCGGTATTGAGAAGGAAGAAAAAGAGGAAAAAGATGAAGAGTGACCGACAATAATTTTAAATCTCTTTAGACCTCTTAGTATTATTCATTCAAATCATTCATTCAAAACCATTTTTCAAACATTTCAGGTTTATTGATTTTTCATGGGGGCTGACGCTTATTTCTGATAAAATTTTGACAACGTTCATCATTCCGGATAACGCGGTCATCGATGATGAGGCGATCACCACGAAAGCCGGCACGATCATCGGAAATCACGCCGTTATCGAACGTCATCTTCATGTCGGTTTTTTGATGGCGGGCGCAAGCGTCCATGTGACCGGCCGAATCGTTTCCAATGACGATATCCGCGCCGACGTCTGGTGTAAATTTGACAGCGATGTGACCGGCGGCGGCGACGCTTATCTTGGAGAATTCACAACGATTAACGGTAAAATCACTGTAGAAGGTGATTTAGATATCGGAAAAGAAGTCAAATTAAACGGCGGCTTTTTGTCCAAAGGCTGGATTGTTGTCAGAAATCCTTTGCCGATTATGGTTTTTATATTTTTATACATCCGTGAGCTGATGCGTCTTGGCAGAACCAGCGAAGAAATCGACAAAACGATCGGCGAGCTCTTCGAAGGGGATGAAGAAATCGATTTGGAAAAGCTGGACGAAGCCGACTTATCCGAGATTTTAAACCGCGGCGGCTTCTTCGTCATTCCGATTGGTTCAAAAATAACGCCCGAAAGCATCAGCGTGCCGGAAGACACCGTTGTCGGCAAAAATTGCGTCATAAATACCCGAATAATTTGCAAACGCTTCGAGGGCGGTAAAGACCTGACCCTTTGCGGCGTTCTTCGTTCCAAAGGAGAAACTTTTATTGATGACGGCTCCCGAATCAGCGGCGAAATCATCACGGCCGGAAAACTTGTTATCGGCAAGGATGTAAAAATAGAAGGAACCGTGTCCGCCAAATCCGTCATCATCCACGAGACATCTTTTGTTGAAGGAAAAGTCTCTTCCGGAAACGTCCGCTTTGCAAAAGGCGACGGGTTTGAAGTGAAGGACCACGAAAATCCCGAAAAAGCCGAGCTTTTGTCAAAAGCCGATTCATTTGACCTGATTAAAACAAACATTATCGAAAGGAAGAAATCAGAAGCAGAAGACGAAGAAGAAACGGAAACGTATTTGGAAAACGAAACAGAAAAACAGCCTGTTGAAGAAAGTGTTTCCACAACCGTTTCTGAAGGCGGGGCGGCTGAAATTTCAGAAGACGAGGCAACCGCCGTTTCTGAAGACGGGACAACCGAAATTTCCGAAAAGGGGGCGGCCACTGTTTCCAAAGACGAAGCAATCACCGTTTCCAAAGACGGAACAGCTGCCGAGACCGAATCTGTACCCGCTCAAAAGGAAAAGGTCAGCGCCCGCGCCAAACGCCGCAACAGCCGGAAAGCAAAACAAAGTCAGGTGAATAAACTCGAAATCGTCAATGTTTTCACGGGCGAAAATATTGAAACGGCCGAACCGGAACAGGAAAAAATTTCGGAAAATGAGGCGCCGGATTCAAAAAGTGAAAAGGCTGTTCAAAAAGAAGAAGAGCCGGTCCCAAAAGATGAAGAGGACATTCAAAAAGACGAAGAGCCGATCCCAAAAGATGAAGAGGACGTTCAAAAAGACGAAGAGTCTGTCCCAAAAGATGAAGAACCCGTTCCAAAAAATGAAGAGCCTGCTCCAAAAGATGAAAAGCCCGTTCCAAAAGGCAAAAAAAAGGCTGCCGGAAAAAAAGGCAGCGAATAAAAAATCAATAAAATCAGAGTCTTCCGGTTTCAACGTGGTGGCTTTCTTCGATTTCTTCGGCCATGTTTTCTTCACCGACAATAACGAAATTGCCGATATATGTGCATTTTTTACAGCGGTAGATGTCACCCATGATGCCGCCGGTTTCAAGATAAAGTTCTGTGTTTCCGCATTGCGGACATATCAACATATGTTACAGCCTCCTGATTATTCCGTTAAATGATAATGATGGTATTCTGTATTTAAAACCATAAGACAAAATGAAATGTCATTCAACAAAATTAAATGTCATGCCGACAATAACGGATGATAGAATGGACCAAGCAACCCCCGCCATGAAACAGTACTATGAGGCCAAAGAGGAGTATCCGGACACGCTTGTTTTTTTCCGGATGGGGGACTTTTATGAATCTTTCGGCGATGATGCCAAAACGATTGCCAAAGAATTGGAAATCACGCTGACCAACCGCGGTAAAACGATGGAAGGCAAACAGATGCCGCTGGCGGGAATTCCGCACCATGCGATTGACAATTATTTGCCGCTTTTGATTAAAAAGGGATACAAAGTCGCCATATGCGAACAGCTGGAAGACCCAAAAAAAGCGAAAGGCGTTGTTAAAAGAGGAGTTGTCCGGGTCGTGACGCCCGGAACGGCAATTGATTCGTCCATCATCACGGATGCCGGCAACAATTATTTGATGGCGCTCTCCGGCAATATCGATACCGGCATTTTCGGCATTTCTTTTTTGGATATTTCGACCGGCGAATTTTTGACCTGCCAATTCGAAGACGCCGCTCCTTTTGAAAAAGTAATCAGCGAAATTGCCCGCTACAAGCCCGCAGAATGCATTATTCAAGAAACACTGATTGAAAATGAAATATTGGCCGCCCGTCTGGAAGAGACGAAAGTCAAAACCGAAACATTCTCCTGCGGCAAAAACATTTCTTCCGATGTTAAAGCCGCCGAAGCCGATTTGGTGAAGCAGTTTAAAATATCCACGCTGGAAGGGTTGGGCTTCAAAGAAAAAGAAACGGATTATGCCGTTTTGGCCTGCGGAAAAACGCTGGCTTACGCTTTAAAGACACAGATGCGGGAGCTGGAACACATTCACACCGTTTCGATTTATTCCATGTCAAAGAATCTGATATTGGATTCGGTGACGCTTAAAAACTTGGAAATTGTCAAAAATGTCCGTGACGAGGGAGAAAATTATTCATTGATTCGTATTTTGGACAAAACGAAAACAGCGATGGGCGCGCGTCTTCTTCGAAACTGGCTTCTTCGGCCGCAGGCGGACCCCGGCGCAATCAACCACCGTCTGGAAGCTGTCGGCGCGCTGAAAGACCGCAGCCTGTCTCGTTACGATTTAAGACAACACCTCTCCGGCATTTCCGACATTGAAAGACTCGTCAGCCGGATGATTTACGGCAATTCCAACGCCAGAGACCTGATTTCGATGCGAAATTCGCTCTCGGAACTGCCCGGTTTGGCTGCCGTTTTGGCGCAGCTTTGCAGTGAAACGAACAACGGCAACTCTTTACTTACAAAAATCAGTGAAGAATTGACGCAGTTTGGCTTTGTGCCGGAATTGACGGAACTGATTTCTAAAACAATCGCGGATGAGCCGCCGATTACCGTTCGGGAAGGAAAAATGATCCGCGCCGGTTACAGTGAAGAACTGGACACGCTGCGAAGCGCTTCCGGTGACAGCAAAGATTGGATCGCCGCGTTTCAAACACAGGAACGGGAAAGAACCGGCATTAAGAATTTAAAAGTCGGCTACAACAAGATTTTTGGTTACTTCATTGAAGTGACAAATGCCAACAAACACCCGGTTCCCGAAAATTACATCCGCAAACAAACCGTCGCCAACGGCGAACGTTATTATACGACAGATCTCAAAGAGCGGGAAAGTTTAATCGTTTCCGCGGATGATAAATCCGTGGCGCTGGAATATGAAATTTTCAAAGAGGTAACGGAACACGTCGCTTCTTACGTCAAAGAAATCCGGCAGATGGCGCATTTGATCGGAAAAACGGATGTCTTATGCAGCTTTGCCGAAGCGGCCATTGAAAATAACTATGTCTGCCCGCAGATTGACAACGGTCTGGAAATTCTGATTCGTGACGGCCGCCACCCGATTGTTGAAAAGACGGTCAGCAGTGAAGCGTTTGTTCCAAACGATACGGAAATGGATTCAACGGAAAACCAATTCCTGCTTATCACCGGCCCGAACATGGCCGGCAAATCCACATACATGAGACAGATTGCCATGATTGTTGTGATGGCGCAGGCCGGCAGTTTCGTTCCGGCGGCGTATGCCAAAATCGGCGTTGTTGACCGGATTTTCACAAGAATCGGCGCTCACGACAACTTGGCCGGCGGCAAAAGTACTTTTATGGTTGAAATGGTGGAGCTGGCGAATATATTAAACAACGCCGGCGAAAGAAACCTGATCCTCCTGGATGAAATCGGTCGCGGAACCAGTACTTATGACGGCTACAGCATTGCAAAGGCGGTTGTCGAATACATTCACAACAAGGATAAAAGGGGCGTTCGGACGCTCTTTGCCACCCATTATCATCAATTGACGGCGCTTGAAAACAAATTAAAGCGTCTGAAAAACTTCCACATCGCCGTTTTGGAAACCGGAAGCGATTTGGTTTTCCTTCGAAAAATCGTTCCGGGCGCAACCGATAAAAGTTACGGTATCCATGTCGCCAAACTGGCCGGTGTCCCCGACAAAGTCAACGAACGCGCCGCCGAGATTTTAAAAGAGATTGAAAATGAAAATCTCGCGGAAGAGGACGGGCGCGGCAAAAAGAGAACGGCCCGCTACACGCAGCTTCTGCTGTTTGACCCGGAAAGCGGCGGCGGGGAAGAAAAAATCGTTGAAAAGTATATTGAGCATCCGATTGTCGATGAATTGAAAAACGAATTTAAGGATTTAGATGTCAACAATATGACCCCTCTCCAAGCGCTTTTAAAATTGGGAGAGGTAAAGGATAAGCTGAAAAAGCTTGACAAAGAATAAGCATCAGAAAAGAGCAAACATCGGCAAAATAAGCATCATAAGCATCAATGCAATTCATAAAGAAATGAAAGTGGCATCAGTCCTAAAGTTTTCTTCATCCTTTGCTCAAGATGGGGTAACTTTCATCACGCGCCACACTTTTCCCATATGAATCCGTATTATTTATGAACTTCCGTACAATTCACTCAAAAAGCAGAAATCAAGAATTTCAGGAGATTTATTTTGGCACTCATTTTAAAAGCGGTTGAAAACATTCCTTTGATTCAAAAAGGAGATGATTTGGCGGAATTGATCTGCGAAAACGCCGTCGACATTTCAGATAAAGACATCCTTGTCATCGCGTCGACTGTTGTTTCAAAAGCGGCCGGCCTGACTTTCTTGGAAGAAGATATGATCCCGGGCGTTGAAGCAAAACGCATTGCCGCTTTAAATGGCAAAGACCCGCGTTTTGTTCAGGCAATTTTGGGCGAAAGTCTTGAAGTCCTCACAGAAGCGCCGTTTATGCTGGTTCGAAACAAAAACGGTCACGTTTGCATCAATGCCGGAATCGATTCATCCAACGTCGGCGGCGGCCGTCTTTTAAAACTTCCGGACCGGCCGGACCGTTGTGCCGCCGAGATCGGGCGGGCCGTTGAAAAGAAAACGGGGAAAAAAATCAGCGTCATCATCACCGATACCAATGGCCGCTCTTTCAAGAACGGACAAACAAACGTCGCCATCGGGCTTTACAATATCAAACCCATCCGCCGGTGGGTTGGCGAAGAAGACCTCTACGGCAAGGTTTTGGAAATTTCCGAAGAGGCTGTTGTTGACGAAATTGCCGGCGCCGCAAATTTAATCATGGGAGAAGGCAACAACGGCTATCCCGCCGTTATCGTTCGCGGCTTGGACTTCTATACGAATGAAGACGTAGCGATCACCGATCTCTATCGTGATGAAGAGAAGGATTTAATCATTCGGGGACTTTTGGAATTAAAAGGAAAGACGGGCTGAAAAATCAGGCTGATTCTTTTAAGCTGATTCTTTCAAGTTGATTTTTTTCAAGCTGATTCTTTCAAGCTGATTCTTCTCAATCTGATTCTTCTCAATCTGATTTCTTTTTCAATCCGATTTCTTTTTCAATCCGATTTCTTTTTCAATCCGATTTCTTTTTCAATCCGGTTCTTTTTCACAAATCGCCCACTACCCACGGGTGTTTTTTTTCGTTTTTACAAAACATAATCAAGCAACTCATTTCCCACGAATTCCCATTTTTATTTTCAGCCCCAACAAAAACTATATATAATGCTTTACTATATACTATGTATTACAAGGTATATTGGAGAAATGTGCCTAAAAGGAGGGCCGCTGTGGAAAAAGCAGAATGGTTGTCACAAGTAAGAAAAGGAATATTAGAATACAGTATCTTGCTAATGATTAAGAATAAAAGCATATACGGCTATGAACTTATAACCGCAATGAACAGGCATGATGTTTTATCAACGACTGAGGGAACACTGTACCCTTTGTTAAAACGCCTTGAAAAAGAAGAACTGATTACAGCAACATGGAAAGAAACAACGCCGGGTGTTCCGCCAAGAAAATATTATGACCTGACAACCGAAGGCTGTTCTGTTTTGGACATGATGAACCGAGAATGGGATTGTTTAATATCTGCGATTGTACAAATAAAAAGTGAAGAGGAGTGTGTTTCAGATGAATGAGTTTCAATTGAAGGAAATAGAAGCATATCTAAAAAAGGTGTCCGACGGCCTTTACCAACTGCCTGACAGCGAGAGAAACGAAATATTAGGGGAAATCCGAAATCATATCCATGAAGCTGTGGATATGCAAGAGCCCGTGCAAGCCGTAATAGACAAACTCGGCCCGCCTCAAAAACTTGCTCAGTCTTATGTCAACATTCATTATATCAATAGAAGTAACATGAGCTTCAGCGGTGTTTTGAACAACATGGTTTTCTTCCTTTCGGCGGGATTATCCAGCCTTATCATTGTACCCACTTTAATTAGCTTTATTTTACTGTTTTTGTTAATTGCCTCAGCCAGTATAAGCGTCGGTATCCTTGGTTTATTTACTGATTTGCCAAGCAATACGGGTATAATGATTGGCAGTGAAGAGCCATTAACAGGTTTTACCGCATTGATAGCAGGTTTAATACTGTGCGTAATCTTTTTCCTCTTAAGTTATCTCAGCTGGAAGCTCCTCAAAATATATGCAATCTTTATATCTCGGCGCTATCAGAAACTTCGCATGGGAAAATAAAGATCCTTGTCTGAATGCAAAATGAAAAGCAAATGCCTTGTGCGGGGATTTGCTTTTCTTCTTCGCGAAATCAAACCGCCCGATGAAATTGAAAAAAGTGATTCAATGAAGCTTTTTTCGGGTTTTGGATTTTGACCCGCCTCACAAAGATTTTCTCATAATGATGCCTGTGCCTGAAGAACCCGGGCCGGAATTTTCCAATACGGGAAAGAAACCCGGAATATCGGCAACCGTTTCAAAACCTTCTTTTTGATACATTGTATAGGCGTTTTGCCAATCGCCGTTCACCAGCAAAATAACGCTTTTCGGCTGATATTTTCTTTGAATGGTCTCCAAAAGACCCGTAAACAGTTTCTTACCGATCTGTCCGCCGCGAAAAGCCGGATCAACGGCAACAGATGAAATGTATAATTCTTCCCCGTCATCGCGGTGCGTTTCGTAAACGGAGTGGTTTAAATTAAAATTGGAATACGGAATATTTTCCGAACCTTTTGAACCTTCCGAAAAAGCCCAGAGCTCGGATGAAATGTAACCTGCGATTTTTCTTTCGTTTCCGGTGTCGGCAACCGCTACCAAAAAACCATCGGAAAAAACGGCGATCCTGTCTTCAAACACCTTTTTGGATTCGATCACATCGGAGTGAAAAGAAAGATGTTCGATCTCCATAATGCCGCCAATATCATCTGCGGTAGCCTTTCTTATTATGACAGTGACCTGATTTTCCATGATTCTTTACCCTTTCACTTCGTCAAAAACGCCATACAACATACTCAATGTCCCGATTCCGAGTGGTTCTTGAACAACGCGGACGCCGTATTTTTCAATCAATTCATCAGAAATACAGCACGGAATACCGGGCGTTGAAATCAGGGACCCACGCAAAAGACATTTTTCGGGAATCGTGTCGGCGCACGGTGTGGCCTCAAATATTTTTAAAAAGGTCTTGCCGCCGTTCGGGTCGTATTTTTTAACAGGATACTTGGATACGATTGCGTCAACGCGATTGGAATCAACATCAAAAACGTAAACGTCTTGTCCTCCTTTAATAAATGTTTCAAGAGCGGGTGTTCCGACTTTTCCGAGACCGATGACAAGAACTTCATTGTCACCGGCATTCTTACCATCGGCATTTTTGTCATTGGTGTTTTTGCCGCCAGTGTTTTTGGCCCGGCAGAGGATTTCGGCGTAAATGCGGCCGGTACAGATTTGATTGTGAGAGATTTTGCCGTTTCTGAGATTTTGGGCAATGTAAGCCAAATCGTCGGCCATCAAAATAATGTCGGCGCCTTTCATCACGGCTTCATAATAACCGGCCACATCGGTATTTTTCGTGATGAAGCCATCCATGCCGAAATGACGGGCGGTGAACAGCAGGGATTCGGAAAAGCTTCCGATGATGCCGCCGCCGGCGGTAATCGGAATGATGCCTATTTTTTCGTTTTTCGGAGCCGTTTTGTAGATTTCGCGGCAAAGACCGTCTAAAGACAAACCTGTCAATTCCGTGATCAAACGGTCATTTTCAATGAGCGCGTTTGTCATGTTCGCCAAATCTTCGGAAGTTAAAAGTGCCATAATTGTTCCTGCCTTGTGTTTTAATATTTCGTTTTGATTTTTTTTCATTTCTGAGACAATATGAGAGCCTCAGCCTTCTTTTTCTTGCTTTCCGCTTCATTCTTTGTTTTGCCGTAACTGATAACCGTATAGGCCGGACCCGAATCCGACCCTAAGCATTCAAAGATTTCAAGGCCCTGCTCCGCCTGACCCGCTTGATTTGCCTGACCTGCCTGACCCGCTTGATTTGCCTGACCTGCCTGACCCGCCTGACCCGCCGCGAACGGATGGAAATCATTGC
>Ga0123353_10010866_pt1 | contig 12752 bp, 8 predicted proteins | sample TergutLab28metaG_3_FD_92763 | JGI IMG/M metagenome (GOLD analysis project Ga0123353, IMG submission 92763) | Labiotermes labralis P3 segment gut microbial communities from Petit-Saut dam, French Guiana - Lab288 P3 | ecosystem: Host-associated > Arthropoda: Insects > Digestive system > Gut ...
AAGAGCTAAGTGATCTGTACTCCTCACCCAATATTGTGCGGGTGATAAAATCGAGAAGAATGAGATGGGCAGGGCATGTGGCGCGTATGGGGGAGGAGAGGGGCCGTGTATAGAATCTTGGTGGGGAAACCGGAGGGAAAGAGACCACTGGGGAGACCTAGGCGTAGATGGGTGGATAATATTAGGATGGATCTCCAGGAGGTGGGATATGGGTATTTGGACTGGAATGGGCTGGCCCAGGATAGGGACAGGTGGCGGATGCTTGTGAGTGCGGTAATGAACCTTCGGGTTCCGTGAAATGCGGGTAATTTCTTGACTAGCTGCAAACCAGTTAGCTTCTCAAGAAGGACTCTGCACCATGGAGTAAGTAAGTTACATTTTCTCCAGATTTTTAAACCCTTTTTTGGCAGTTTTAAATTAAACAATTTATTAAATAAGTCTAAATAGGAAAAGCATCAGACAAATTTGTATTTATACCGACCTTTCAATGAGATTCATTTGAACATTTATTTCCTACTTCTTGGTAAATAGAAAACAGTCTACAATACCTAGACTGATCTGTTAACACTATTAGGAAAATAATCGCTTTTGGAGTGACGATCCCAAGGATCATATAATTCCAACCTGTGGGTAATTTCCAGAAATCTTTCATAGCAATGAATGAGGTATATAATGGCAGCCATCATTTTTATAAAGTAAGTTATCCTAAAGTTTTCAGCAGATGCGTTAAATTCGACTATGATATGACATAATGAATCTGTCTGGTAAAATAAGCATTCTTCATTATCACAAATATCTGACGTGTTGTCCCGATTTCTCTTTTGTATGCCAGCATGGAATTTATTTTTTTACAGAATGATTGCAGAATATTTAACTAGAAAGTTTTTAGCGAAAACGGTCACTGTCTAATTTAGGTACTGTCACAGTAATTGCGTGGAATCCCGAAGAGCAACTCTCAGTATAGCTGACCTCGTAGCCTTAGGATAAAACCCGGACTTTTAAATTACTAGTCAGGACAGCTAACAGCTCGACTGCGAGCTTACATACTGTCAGAAACTTTATATTTTTAGAAAGGTAACGTTTTAATTGGTCCCTATGCTTAATTAAGCACAACAAAATAAACACCGGTTTATTAGGAAGGCATATATTGTCTCATTTCTACATTCCGGCTGACTTACCCCACCTACCCATTGGTTAGGGTGTTGTATGTCAGGATTCTGTTCATACAATATAAATATCTCCCCTGTCAGCAATTTAACGTTTTAAAGTCTATCGGTTTCTCTGCGTACCACCAGGCGTAATATTCAAACATTCTACATGGTGCTGGCTTTTTTGTTGTGTATTTTGTACGGATATCAGAACAGAAAATTGATTTTTATAACCCTGGCGGAAAGTGTTTACAAGGCGGTACGGACTGATTCCTTGTATAAAGCAGATTACTTTTCGTCTTTGAAAGCTTAAGGCTGATCCTCATTTCTCCTACCTTCCAGCTAATACACCGACTGAGCTATACAGCTTCATAAAACTGTTTGGAGTGAAGGCTTACATCGGCAATAGTAACAGGTGTCCACTTCCTTTTATGATACTTTTACAAATTTCTCCATTTTTTTCAACAGGAAAGTGTGCTGCTAGGACTGTCCAAAAGTCCTCCAGGCAGCATACTTCTACGGGGCAAATAAATTGAGCACTTCTTTGAAGTACCAATGGAAAGGGGAGTTGTCATTTGTTCTAAGGCGCTCTTGTAATTTGGTGCAGACGCTAATGGTCGTTTAGTTGAGGTAGCATTAGTGTAAGTGTTTTCTTTCACACGATAACCCACATCTTCTATTTTTCTTCTCTCTCTTAATGACAAAATTACTTTAAAAACACCATTTAAATGAATTTCAATTATGTTTTAAATTGTTTTATTTTAAAAGAGTGTCTGCATTTTAATAGCATGCTTACGGCTGATTGTTATTTGCTTTTTTGTGAGTTTCAGAATTAATCATCTGAAACAAGAAGTTAATCTGTACGTAGTACTTAAAAATTCTGTTCTTAAATCGTGGAAAACGCATCCAATACCGTTACACAGAGAATGTGATTAATAGGTTTGCCTTACATGTATTTTATGTCAAAAATGCAGAGTCTCCTGCATGTTAAGTTATACGGTACGGTACATACACTAACGACTGTGTCTTAAAGATTTAGCAAAAATTTCACTTCCTAAGAGAAGACAAATACTTCATTTTTTCTACTTAGTAAATAACATTTTTCTTGCCATCGTCATTTGCATATATGTCAGACTTGAAGGGTTGAACTATCCTGAACATCTTTTATTAACACTATTATTTTAGCCTAAGCAAGGTTAATGACACGTAACCCTTTGCCTCCACACCCCCTATTCACTTCCCTGATACAACAGTTAAACGTATGAGTATCTGTAACTTTGTCGGTCTCTGTCACCACGGCATGGCGCTTCCTGAAATTCGTGTGGAGGAGACAGCCTGCAGATATGTGTTAGTCATATCTGTGAATATATAGAGCAAGCACTCACGGACAACACAAAAAGAACTGATCTACAGGTGAGGGTTGAAGAGGGAGAAACAATTCCTCATAGCAAAAGGACAGTATGTTGCAGAATGTAGCAAAAAGACCAGTTTCTTCTGCAAAAAGGAACAAGAAATGGGGGCCCATAGAATATGGGACAATTCTTGAAGAGGTGTCGAGCTATTAGTTTCTCATGAAGGACTCTGCTGTATGGAGATAGACTTAAAATTTTAAAGTTTTATTTGTCCATGCCATGAAGGCAAATAAATGGAGTAGAAGTATAACTTCTTCCATTCTTAACTTCTACACAAGATGGTCGTAAATGGTTAACATCACCCACCTGCCACTTCAGCCTCGGGAAAGAACCCACTGAATAGGACCTACTGAATAGGAGGCTGTTTGGGCCTCACAGCCCCTCTGGATACTCGCTATACGGACTGTATGGAGATAAGTTTACTTCTGTGCATTAGAGCCTGGCATTCCTCTGAAGGACAAAACAAGATCTCTAATATTATGTCTAAATATCTGTGATAAAGTTGAATAGTTGTGGTGACACATAGGCCCACAGAGGACATGTCCATTGTACCGTGTTTACAGCACCTTGTTTGTTATATATACCTCTTGCTTTAACATTTAAAACTTTGAATTCTGGCCACAAACTTTGCTTGTGTGCTTTACACAATTATCACATTAAAAGACGATCCTTTTTCTAAATTGCCTTAACGGATCTATCTGTGAAATAGAAACACAGTATGTTGACTGTAGTATTGGGACTGAATTTTTCTATCTACCTCGTATTTGGACGTATCTTGTAAATTAATAGGTTAACATAGGTATAACCGCGGTGGCACAGTGGTTAAGATGCCGTGCTACATATCGAAAGGTCGCTGGTTCGATCCCAGCTGGTGTCTTTGGAATTTTTCATTGACATAAAATCCTTCCGATCGCACTATGGTCCTGGGGTCGACACAATCTCTAACAGAGCATTTTCTGTAGGTAAAGGCGGGCGGTGCGTAAGGCTGACAACCTTACCACCATCCTGTGCCGTTGTCATGAAATCTGCGAACCTTAACTTCCTGGAACCCTCTGAGCCACTCCGGACCCGTAACGGGACTGCTTTACATTTTACATAGGTGTAACTTTACATCTTACAAAACCGCAAAAGTATGACACAATATATTGATGACCGGATAAATCACTCGAAATAAATTGAGCTACGGCAATAAAATATTACAAAATGTGGGTTTATTAAAACGATCAAAAACTGTGTACTACCAAAGGTTTTATTAATTTGAAATCTAATGTAATACACATAATGACACTGTCATATTACAAAACACTGTCTACCTAACCGGCACTTTCAGTAGAAGGAGTTATGTGCGATATATTGATGTTTGTGTTCAAGTACTCTTTGCGGGAAATAAAAATGATTTGAGAATTCTTTCAAGTGAGCTCAAAACACCTTACTTAAGCTCTCATTTAAAGATATATTTTAATTAAATGTGCCTACTTTTGTGCGTGTTTGTTTAACCCTTTAAAAGCCGAATTAAATCCCATCTGCCATTTGCTGGCATTATTAGGAGCTCACCATAATCTCCACGTTAGCAGGATAAGGGTTAAGGCGAGAGAAGCCTTAATTTAAGATACCACTGAGAATAACAGCATTTGGAAACCTTCGTGTACATTCAGAAGAACTTGTGGTTCATGCATATGTCTGAGGTGTAAATAGAGCGCAAAAATTCTTCTTTCATTACTTCCAAAACTGAAAAACTATTGATGCCAACTATGAAAAACTACTCAATTTTGTGGGCAATTCAAAACTTCACGCAATGGAATAAGGTATGTTCAGAGAGTGGGAAATTTACCCTCATTTGCATTGAGAGAAATTTGGAGACTGCAGTACGAGATATAAACATTTGTTTAGTATTGCATGGAATGTTATAACATGGCTGTAGAAAGAGTACGTACGTGAACGAGGCATGAAAGTTTGTATATTTTTTTTATATTTACTTCCGTTGTTATGTGACTGTAGTACAGTGAAATCTTCTCTGTATTCTTGCTCAGTCGATGAAAGCCTTGTACGCCTACAACAACTCCCTGGGGCCATACATTCTTGGTCCCTTTGATATTCTAATGTAGGCTGTTATTCACAGTAAACAGCGTGTCTTTGTGCAAGGAAAAAAAACGTGTTTATCTTACAATACATATTGTAAAGGGATGTTAAATTTACAAAGCCTATGTTTATTACCAACAAATAACACGAGTTAAAGTACCGGATTTTTACTCTTACATGCTGCGGTACCTTCTAACTAGTGCAATTAGTTGGTACTAAAGATATAATATTGTTTGTCTATTGAGCGGAAATGTAGACTATTAAGTTTATCTTTAATTTGAAACAGTAGCACATTGACTACGTTACGTAACAATCGCGCGTTTCTTGTTTTTGTTGATATAGCTAGGAAACTCCAGACTTGTATATTATTATGCAATGGATATATTCAAGGCTCATTGCAATGTACATTAAAAACTACAGTTTTAACGCGTGTTATCCCAGTTGTGGTCCGAAAATACATAATAAAGGAATATATTTGCTCAATACACAACTATAATGTACCAAGTTTATATTGCAATCTACAGTTGCTATATTATAGTTGCGAATTGACGGATTGTATTCTTTCATTGTGTATTAAAATTTATTCAAGTGTCAGCCTTAAGAGTCCTTGTAATGAAACACTGCAATTTGTAGATGCATGAATTTTCCCTGTCATGATGACAGAAGCAACTAATGAGGCAAAAAGGAAAAGTAGCATTCACTAAAGAAATGAGAAGTGTGTAGAAAATTTTGGTCTAAAATTCTGAAAGTGTGGGACTTCCAGTGAGATAATATTAAACAGCCCTTATAGAAATAGAATGGGAGGATGTGTTTGGATAAAGGTAAAAACTATAGTAGATCTCTGTCAGCAATGTCAAGGACCTCCGATTTTTCGAAATATCGGAATTTTTCTCTATGCCTTTCCCATTTTAAAAGGTCAGGTATTCCAACAAGAATGTATTCTTCTTGGAAAGCTTATACCTTGAAGATTGAACTGATAAAATGTCCCGAAACATCGATAGATAAGTATCAACATACGCTTCGTAATATGGCAAAAGAACAAAGGCCCCAACTACACTGCAGTGGTGGCCTGAAATCTCACGATTTCCGAACAGCTGAAGAAATACCAACTTCCCCAAAGAAACTCCGCTCTGAGGAGGAGTTTAGTTAATTGAAGTATGTTGCACTGCAGGAAGGAGCGCCGTAGCGGTCTTCTGTCCCTCACTTTGAGCTTAATGTGGCGTTAGTCCTCCTTACCGCTTCGACAATTTTTATTTAGAGTCTAAAGTCCACGTTTATTGTTTCCAAAACAATCTGCAGTTCAACAGACAGAAACCAACACTAACAAAAGAAAATAAATTTGAAACAACGTGGAAATAAAAAAGGAAAAAAAAAGGACGTGGAAAACGAGAAAACACACAGCGGTTTGCCGCTCTCTCTTTGCCTTGTTTGTAACTTCAATTCGGGACGCGTGGGTGTGGTCACAAATACCAACCCCACTCCTCATCACATTGGGACTAGCACCCCACCCGCACACACATGCAATTTTTCATAGAAGGTAACGTTAGGGTCCAGCCCTCCGACGCAGGGAAAACTGGAGCGTTCTGTAAAGAGGGATATCCTGCAATGCGTTCAAACCAGATGTTCCAGATCTATATAAAAAGTATTTTCCGATTGGATAGAATTGTAAGATCTGCCCTTCCCTGTGCCGTAACTAACACATAACTTTATGGGACAGCGTTTATCATCAGATCAAGAAATTTCCTAAATTTTAGGGACCAAAACCTTATTATCCTTATCACAAAAACCAGCCAGAAATCCTTAACCATAATCCCTCGTCCGATTCAACATCTACTTTAATGCTATGCTTTCTTGTATTCCTAAGTAATCTAAGTGGTCTTTTTGTGATTATCCGACGACGGATTTGACGAATTTTGCACTTCTGCCACATATTCTACATGTTCAGCCACTCTCAACATACACGCTGACCTCTTCGACAAGGTTGTTGCCTCGGTCTAGATTTGTCCGTAAGTGAGACATCGGAGAGCCACGTTTATTACAGGCATTCCTATAACCGAATTCACCTATATTCGCTGGTGCATTACTACTGGATTGCAGCCAACCACTTCGGTCCGACGTTGTCTTTCGTTGGAATCACGTGAATTTTGCAAGAGCACTTAGCATTTCGACATTTCTCTGTGTCAGTCTGTAACAAACTGTGTTTTCAGAAAGGCGCGGAAGACCTCACTGTGACATTCACATGAATCTAGCGGGTAATGATTGATTCCTTTATAGTGTTGGAAGGCGTCATCATTGTTCAAGCTTCCACGAGAAGGGTGTCAAAATTTCATTATTACGTATTTGGCATTTGCGGTGCCTTGAGTTCAAGGGTAGTGGTGATAGGCGTTCGCTGTTGCACCCTCCGATGAATTATGATTGCTTCGATTTAGGTATTAGTGAAGCTTCATTGTTCGTTCCCTAGGCAGTTGCTTACAGTGGTGATTAAAATTGTGTACTGGGCTGAACTTACATCCTGTGTGACACATTCTCGAAATGACACGTTTTCAGACGCTTTTCTCAAAATTGTGAAAAGCGACTATTAGTTTCCTCATGTTTTTCTGTCTGTCTGTCTGTCTGCCTGTCTGTGTGTTTGTCCGCATGGAATAACTCGGCTTCCACTGGACAGATTTTCATTAAACACGTTATCTTAATATTTTTCGAGAATCCGTCCAGAAGAATCGAGGTTCATTAAAAACTGACATAAAAAACGGGTACTTGACATGAAGAACAATATATATCTTTTAATAATATCTCACTCCTTTCTTCTTATAATGATAAATGTTTCAGACAGAATTTATAGAGGAAATCAAAACACGCATTTTATGTACGGTAAAATTTTCTGAAAATTGTGCCCCTTATGAGATCATGTGGAAAAACATGGCAGAGCCACACAAGCCACAGACGACAATATGGCGCATCCGCATTACATGCTGGATAAACAAAGCTACTGACGCACCCTGAGAATATATAATACTTATTGCTTTCTACGGCAATAATGGTTACAGGTATGCGTATGAACTTTAGATTATACGTACAGTATATTGCTTGTTTGGTTTAAGTTTATTGACAATACTGACGTGAAGAATATGTCTTACGCCTGAAGCTTATTCTTTTTTGTGCAGATGGCTTCGAAGCAGAAGATGGCGGCAGCAATATCTTCATTTCACTCGTCTCAAAACCTTCTTAATTCCCCAATCCACGGTCAAGACACTTTCCTCAAGCCCCCGTTCTCAGATAGTTTAAATCGGTGTGTTGCACTTAACACGCGAAGCCAAGTTTGACACCCACAAACAACACAAGATTTAGAGCTTTTATGGGGTTTATTATAATATCTGCTTTTGTAAATATGAAAATAAAGAATAAATATTATAAATTTAATCATAATAAGCATTCACCGATCTTAATATTCTCTTAATTTCAATAAAAATATATCTTTTTTAGGTTGATTGCTTTATACTACAGTATGCACCGGGCAATTCCGGGAGGTAAAGCGGCCGGGGCGTGGTGCTGAACTTCAAACCTCCCCCCCCCCACCTAATGCCGAGGTTATAGAAATAGTAGAGCTATACTTTTAGTCCTTCCTTGTGTCTTTGTGGCAGGGTATAGGCTAAACTTAGTGTTGTTATTTTTAAAATAGTCTTAAATTTACCGTCGCTGCTAAGTTGGTAACCATCATGAACCACTGGTTTGGGCGTTTAAATACGACAGTGTAAAGAGCTATTCTTACAATAAAAGCCAACAAGATACACCTTTTCTCAACTTTATTTTGGTAAAGAACTCTACATGTTTCGGACAGATTTACTGTCCATCCTGACCTCGCTAGCAGACAGTCAACATCACTAGTATGACAAATACCAATTGCTGTGAATACAGTATTAAGACTCCTGATGATGAACAATAAGTCTGTCCGGAACATGTAGAGTTCTTTACCAAAATAAAGTTGAGATGTAGTGCATCTTTTTGTCTTTTATCATAAGAATATATCACGATGCACGGTCCTATGAATGTCAAATTCGGATGTCAAAGTGTTAAGAGCCTTATGAATTTCCACAGCAAGACTCTTTGTGTGTTACATAAAATTTCGCAAGCCAAATTGAGCCATTCTTCCGTGTTCTCAGGCTTCAGCTTCGAAGCTGATGAGCCCTGAACTTTTCTGGAATATTACGCAGCGTATGTTGGAAATTCCTTACGGACGTTTCGGGACGACCTACCGGTCCATATCTTTGAGGGTCAATACCGATAGGTTGTCCCGAAAAGTCGTTAAGGAATTGCCACCAAACGCTGCGTAATATCCCAGAAGAGAGCACATCTCACGTGCTGCTCCTTGTTCTGCTGTCTCATTGAACAGACTCACACCATCCGTTACTCCGTCACGGACCGTCACCGTTCAGCTGTAATTTATCAGGTGTAATCAAACGGAGATGGTCACATTAACATGAACGTCAGGGTTACGCCATAATTCCGTTCTTCTCCGTTGCAGTGAACGGAAGACCACTCTGACGGATTGTTGATGGAACAGAATGGAACCGTGATGGATAAAGTAAATCGACCCTTACCCATCCTACTTCGTTAGCCATCGTATCACAGTTTCTCCCCCATAATACCCTCTTTCTCCTTTACTTACATGGTATAGGTAACTATCACTCAAGACATTCCTTTAGAGGAGAGTAGCAACGAATAATATCGGCAGTTACTCCAACCTTTTCCCAGAACTGCTCTTTCGAAATGAAGTCTCGCACACAAAGATTGGTTATTTATAATTACACAAAAATGTGAAAATTGCTTACATGTGCCTACGAATAATGTGAGTGTAAAGAATATACACAAAGTAAGATGATCAAGTAGCTATATTAACCTACTGGCAACAGGAATTTCTTATATACAGGGTTATTCCAAATGATTGTAGGGGTTTTAACAACTTGTCATACTCGTTCTCCAGATGCAACCCCATGTGATTTCTTTCTATGGGATTACGTCAAGGATCAGGTTTATGTTCCTCCTCTTCCCGCAAATGTCACGGAACTGAAGGTACGAATCAGAACCGCCACAGAAACCGTCACCGCTGACATGCCACAAACAGTTTGGAACGAACTCGATTACCGTGTTGATGTATGTAGAATCACAAAGAGTTCAAATATAGAGCACCTGTAAGGTATGTAACAAAAACTTTCAGTGTTGTTCTATTAAATAAAAAATACATAAGCTCCTATCTCAAGTGTATTATGTATGACAAGTTGTTAAAACCCCGACAATCATTTCGAAAAACCCTCTATATTTAATTTTATTTACAGTTCAAATAACATCGCTGTCAGACTCAGACTACATATTGTATAATAATGGAATGCTTACTGATTAATAAATTTGAAAATAAAAGACCGTAGATCATAGTCAGTAGTTTCCTTCCTGTAATTTGCCCTACTACCTGCCAAAGCAGCGATCAGAATATCGTAGGCAGTACAGCAACTCGCTGAGTGCTATACGGTCCGGGGATCGAATCGCGACGGAGGAGAGTTTTTTCGTGGCTGTTCAGAGCGGCCCCGAAATCAACCAAGCCTTCTTTAAAATGATTACCTATTCTTTCGTGGGTGTTTGCGTCCATAGTTTGATGCCGATCACCCACCACATTCTGGTGCTAAGGTTGCCAATGGGTAGGAATTTTATCTCTGCCTTCCATGTGGGTCTGTTTTGGTGTGTCATGGAGTAACTTTACCCTTATTTTTCAAAACGTATTAAGATTTCCAGCTAACTAACCTGGTTTCTATGTTGAGATTTAAAATTAGGTCTCCCCAAACATGAATCAAGAGTGTACCTGATTCAAAAAAGGTGGTCTAAAGGGGCAAATAGTAAATGCAATCATGCCATACGCTACAACCGAATGATTGCATGCTCCGAATTAGGAAACTGCAGAAAACTGCATTTTACAGCTTTAAAAATATTGCACTAGAAATATTGAAGCAATTTAATGGGCCGTTACGTTCGGGTGAAATACAGCGTTGCATACCCACTCTCCTGAGACAATGTAGGCGTAAATCAAATTGTGTACTTTCAGACAAACCTGGTTGTTTTTCCTCCCTCACATTTAGTCAAATTACGTGGTTTACAGCCTGTGTGTGAAGTAATTATGTCACGTTTGGTACAGAAATGAGGAAAACATGCTGGCGAGAAGAACAATTGTTACAGGGCCTTAAGCAGGTTCCCTAATTGAACACAATTTGTTAATGTAGAGCCGTAAGCAACATCATTTGCTTTCTTATTACAGAGTTTATTGCATATTGATACAGAAAGAATGTTTTTGAGTTGGATCCTGTTTTAGAGTGAGACGAATAGCTCAGTCGGTATAGCGAATGACTACGGACTGGACGGTAAAAGTAAGTAAAGTGCGTCCTTGTATAGGCACTGAGGCTCTGTACAGGCTGCACGGACCATAGGGAAAGTAGAGGTATAGTTCTACTTTTTCTTGACTACGGCACTAGAAGGGGGTGAGGGTTCAACGTCACGCCCCGGCCGCTCTTTACCCCCGGGAAAGACCCTGTACTCATTGTACAGGAGGCTACGGGCTGGACGGTCCGGGATCGAGATTTTCCGCCCGTCCAGACCGGCCCTGGGGCCCACCCAGCCTCCTGTAAAAGGGGTACGGGCTCTTTCCCGGAGATGAAGTTCGGCCGGGGCGTGCTGCTGACCACTCACCCCTTCTAGTGCCGCGGTCATGGAAGAGTAGAGCTATACCTCTACCCAACCTCTGAGTCACACCGGGCCTGTAACGGGATCACTTTACCTTTACATTTGATCCTCTTTTAGAGGTTTTACATCGTGTGTAAATGTGATATCTTGCGAAAGATTCAGAAAAATACACTGTCGCCATTCTCAAGGTCGATTTTGAAGAATGAAAATATGATGCCATATTTAAGACTGTCCGATCCTACGATTTCCACGGTAGAGAGATTACCGGTGCTTGCTCCTGGCCAATAGGGTCGGTGGAAGTAAACAGGTACAAAACTGTCCCTCCTGGACCAGACGAGAACAACACTTTGCGCCGAGAGTATGGCATATCAGTTTTTATTCACACTGCCAGAAACTCTGTTAACAATGTAAATATTAACAACAAATCACCATACTACCTTAAACATCATTTATTAAACCATTTCTCTGCTCTTTACACTCTAAAAAAGGTAAACATGTGCCTTGCTTAATACAGCATCATGTCATGAGAACGTATGGAATGATGAAGCTGTATCTTGACACGTTATTAATATAGATGTAGGTAAACTGTTAGCTTCACGTCCCATTCGTTTTATCGTGGGAAGGGAGCCACCAGTATTCGTCAAATATGAAACTGATTGATTTCCAGATCTCGTTCGGATAATGTGAAGAAAGAACAATTTCTGCACCTGCTGCGAGTCAAACTCCTAGTACGTAGTTTCGTCATTCTAAAGGCCAAATTATGTTAGGACAATTTTTCGACAGTGGTACTTGTAGTAGTGCAGTTACGGACAAAAACATACACCAGCACAAAGAATTGTAGTGAATTGTGATATTTAATTAAATAAATATTTAGGGATCCTCTAAAACAAAAGATCTTATGTTCAGATCCATTTGAATAAGTACAAATTCACAGCAAACCTGAATTTCCCCCCCCCCCTCCTATGGCGCAACAGTCACTAGGGAGCAGCTGTCTGCTCTTTATAGGGCTTGAAGTTCACTGTCATTTGTCACACCACAAGCGGTAGGAGCCTTCGGACTGGTGATCAGCCCGACGCAGAGAACTTTACTGAAAACACACAACACTCACAAGAGACAGACGTACATGTTTCTGGTGGGATTTGAACCCACAATCACAGCAAGTGAGCGGCCGCAGACCTATGCCTTAGACCTCGCAGTCACAGTGTTGGACAAACCTCAAATAATGTGAAATGCCAAATTGACTCAAACGATAATTTTATTGATGAATTCTTAGCTCGACATATTTCGGGTACATACGCTCATCATCAGGAGCATTAGATGTTGAGTTGCAGCATATGGTTTTCTGCACCGAGTTTTTGGATGGGTGGTGGTCTTGAGAGCCGCTGCGTAGGTC
>Ga0123353_10010868_pt1 | contig 12752 bp, 10 predicted proteins | sample TergutLab28metaG_3_FD_92763 | JGI IMG/M metagenome (GOLD analysis project Ga0123353, IMG submission 92763) | Labiotermes labralis P3 segment gut microbial communities from Petit-Saut dam, French Guiana - Lab288 P3 | ecosystem: Host-associated > Arthropoda: Insects > Digestive system > Gut ...
ACGCGCACGCGGTATTCATAGAAGCCGCCGCCTTCGATAGTTTCCGTCAAGGTGTTTTTCACCATTGCCGGGCGCATTGTTTCGGTGTTTTTAATGTGCAGCATGTCGCCGTAAATCCCTATGGCGGTAGATGTATCTGTGGTTTTTTGACTTGTGACGGTGAAGAATTCTTTAGTTTTTGACAAATCGAACCGTTTTGCGGCTTGGTTGATTTTGGTTTCGTCGTCGGTTTGAGTTACTTCGATATTGTCAAGGAAGACTACCGCCGAATCGCAGAGTTTATCACGTGAACCCATGTTGAAAGTAAGTGTTACTTCGCGCGATGAAAGTGTCGAACCCTTGATTGCGAAATAGTACCGTTCCCAGCCGGTGGTTACAAGTTTATCTTCGCCGCCGCTGACGCCGGTTTTGCTAAGCGGTATTTTTGCGATTTCGCGTCCCATAGTATCTATGGTTACCCAGAATTCAAGGCCTTGGGCGGGGTAGTATTGCCGTGTGATATCAAATGCGATTAGGTTGTGGACGCCGCTTGTGAGATTGAACGAGTTGCTTGTAAGCGTTTGCCATGTTTCGCCTTTGTTTTGCATCATGTATACGTTGTTATTTGGTAATTGCCCCGTGATATGTCCCGGTCGGATATTTGCGATGCCGTAGTTGCTTGAATTATATGCGCCGTTGTCGTCCAAGCCGGCATATGCGTATTCTTGCCAATGATCCGGGTCGGTATTAACAATGCCGGACAGCACCAAATTGTTATGGTTCGGGTTTTGGTGTTGAAGCGTCCAATTGGAGGCTTTCAACGGGTATGGGTTTTCGACGCTGCGCGGGGAACCCAAGTTAAAGTACGCATTTGTTACCGCCGCAGTGGGTTCGTTAGCGTCAAGGGATAGGTTGTCTTTTCCTTCCATGTGTTTTTGGTGGTATTCGCCCGAAACGCGCCAGATGCGGAATTCGTCGATAAGCATATAATCGTTTACTTTGCCTTCTTCCGTGCCTACCCAAAACTCGATGTCTACTTGGGTATCGTGGAAGCTTTCTCCCACAAGGAACAGCGTATTCAATGCCCAGTTGTTGTGATTTGCCGACCCGGTTGTTTTGATTGCTTTATAGCCGGAGTTATATGTTGTTTCTTTGAAGTCCTTGTCTTTGCCGCGAATGTCACGGACGCGTATTGTGCAGTTTTGTCCGCCTGGGGTCAGGGTATAAAAACTTATCATGTAAATTTGATGTCGTTTGACAGTGAAAGGAGTGTCCAGTTTCATGCTTGCATGATTATCGTTTGCACCAAGCAGCATTACATCGCCGTGAGTGGGGCTGTTTGGTTTTAACACGTTGCCGACTTCTTCAAAGTTCAAAAGCGATGGGATACTTGCCGTTGAAATGGTTGGGCGAATGAATTGCCCCATGAATTCCGGGTCGAATGAATAGTACTTTTCAACTCCGATAGGGTTTGTGACAAACGTTGGCGAGGTTACTTCGGGTTCTTTGTAATTCATTTTGTAGATATATTCGTTATTGTACTTGCCGTTGTCAAGTTCAAGGACTTGAGTTAACGGTTTGCCGGTGGCTTTCGTTACTTCGGTGTCGTAAGTGTCGCGGCTTATTTGTTCTACGCGCGGGTTTTGGAAATAAATGACTCCGCGGCTTTCTTTTGTTTTAGAACCCAAGTAAAGCCCCAAGTTAAACCGGCTTGATGTAAGCATATCGGTTTTGACAAGGAACTGTGCCGTGCGCCAAACGCTGTTATTTACGGCTACGTTGGCGATGCCTTCGTTTATGAGGATAAGGACTTCTTCACAATCGGTACACCCGTTTTCAAGACCTCCGCAGCCCGGGTAGTTGATACATTCTTCAATATCAGGCACGTATTGACCGTAATAGGGAAGCCCGTTCCAACCGCCCGAAGAATAAACCGCTTGGGTAAGGCTTATACGCGGGTCTAATCCGTCGTCGAACTTGTCGCCGGGCAGCAAGTAAAACGACCCAAAGCCTTTGACCGCATAAAAGTTGACGCTTACCAAATAGTAACTGTCGGCGTCGAACGTGATTTCGTCGCTTGTGAAGCTTGCGATTGATTCGGTGTTTTCATAGACACAGTTGCTTAATACAAATACGTTGGGGTCGCGCAAAACCGCATTTGGAGGAGTTGAAAGGTAACTTAAACCTCCAAGCTGGTTATCGTTTTTCCATTTGGAAAACATGTTAGTATTCAATACGCCGGCAAGAGTTGATTTTGTATTGCTTTGCCCCGACCAATTCGATACAGACGACGAAAACACGAAACCTTGCGCATTGGTGTTGGTCGAAAGGTCGGCATTGTTGATGGTGATGGTTTGGCTTGTGAAGGGTGTTGACGGTTGAGTAGGTTTTTTGAAAGTCCAATCCCAGTCTTCGGCATATCCGGGTCGAGTAGTAGTTGACAGCATCGGAAGTATCCCCGTGAAAAGCGTGGTTGAAAACGCGCTTGCTATAACGGCGAACGCGATGAAAAGTGCAAGGAACTTGTGACGTAACTTTACGGAATCCATAGATTGGCTATTATGCCACATCGCGAAAACAAAATGCAAGGGGTAATTTTTTGAGGTTGACACCCGTATCGAAATACAGATATTATTGCGACCATGGAACACTTGGAAAAGGAAATAATAAAACTGAAAAGGTGGCTTGCGGTAGTGACGGCTTTGTTAATTTTTTGTTTGTTCATAGTTGTATCGTATGCTTGCTTTATTTTATACGGATTATGGGCATATGGGAAAGCAATGGAAAATTTTTGCATTTCCCAGTATCCGCATGACATGATGATTCATTTGCATAATTCGACATAGTTCGACAAAATATTCGGTATGCAAGAGTTAAAAGTACAGGTATTATTAAGATGTGACCGTGCGAAAGAGTTTTTTAATTGCGTTGCCGTTGGTGCTTGTGTTGACGAGCTGCATGTTTGTGGGGTGTATTCTTAAGAAAGATGACAAAAGTACACATGGACATCAATATTCAAATGAGATTGTTATTATTGAATTAACGCAAGAGGCTTTTGATAGTGGTAAAGAATATTCTGTCGAAGATTTTCCAGAACTTAGTCTTTCCCAGATAGTTCAATCAAAAATGATTAATCGTGATGGTCACGTTGAAAAGTTATACCCGTATTATTCTTTGTACTTAAAAGAACCAAGTCATCAAAACGTGGAAAACGCGATTAGTGTTGTAAAAAAGAGGAGTGATGTAAAAAATGCAGGGCGGCGTCGAATAAGTTACTGCAAAAAATGTGATAGTTGATGGAAAAATTTATTCAATAAGGAGAAAAAATGAAAAAAAGAATGAAAAGAATACTAATAATGACATTCGGGTTGTTGTTAACGTTTGGTGTTGGAATCGGGGCGATGTTTTTATTTGACTCACATACTCGGTCAACCGTTTTGGCGACACCAAATGGCAGTATTTCGCAGTTGCAACTAGGTGATGAAATATCAAAAATGCCGATTAACAATCTTACCGAAGAAGATTGGGACTACATATTTACACTAGGCAAAGCCTATATGACTAAGAGTCCAAAGGCGACGGATGAAGAAATTGAGGAGTACATAAGAAGTGAAATAATAGTGTTGAGTATCGAAATTCAGACTAGCAATTCTACAAAGGGGTATACTATGTTCGGTAAAACACTAACAAACGATGAGTTTTGGTTGTTTTTTTGGCATCCAATAATAGGGTCAAAATCATTCGCTGATTCTCTTTTGGCTAAGGCAAAAACTGACTATTTTTATGGTGATCCTTATGCGTGGCAAACAAATGGCGATGCTTTTCGACATGGTTATTGGAATGCTTTGATGGTTCGTTCTATTGGTGCATATTGGGCGGAACAATTTGCTACTGCGCATGAATCCGAGGAAACAAATTTACTTGATAAAGAAATGGACTTAACAAATAATGCAATCGGAAGAACTGACGGTACACATTTCGGCCACATGACAAAAGACCAAATGGCTTATCAAATTGTGACGCGTGTATCGGCGGGGCATTATGTTAGAATTGTAAACAACAATTTAGTTCAGACCAATTCAGAACATTTGAAACCCCAATTCTCTCCTAGTATTGTTGTTGTAACAAATCCTCAGCAACTCACAAATATACGGAACAATCCTTATGGCTATTACGTTCTCGGAAGCAGTATTAACCTATCCGGCCAATGGACACCTATCCCGAATTTTTACGGTGTCTTGGACGGTAACGGGTATACAGTATCCGGCATGAATATAACAACCATACGACAAAGACAAATGGCGTTTGTTGGTATGAATTATGGGCAAATATGTAACTTGGTTTTAACGAATGTGAATATTCATCATGGCGCACACCATACCACAGAATGGACAAATGTCGCAGGTATTGTCGGTGAGAACATGCCAAGCCGGTCAATAATTAATTGTACGGTACGCGGAACCATAGAAATAAACCGATACTACGGCACTACCGGCGGGATTGTCGGGTGGAATTACGGTCGTGTTGAGGGTTGCACGTTTGGCGGTCCCGGTGCGGTATCGACAATCATCGGAAACGGTGATTTGGGCGGAATCGCGGGCACAAATCACAGCGGCGGTGTTGTAAGCTGGTGCAGCACAAGCAATGCCAAAATAAGACACTATTTAACTAAAGCGAATCGTTCTACCGGCGGGATTGTTGGGTATAACGATGCGGCGACGATACTGGATTGCAATGTGTCTAATTCGACAATTGAAAATTTTGGACAGAATTACTCAGCCGCACCTCCTATGGGAATTATTGTTGGTGAGATTCGAAACAATTCGACTGTTGCGGATTTTTGGAGGTCTAATGTGACTTTCAGTCCCGGGTCGCTTTCCGGAAATACTCCAACCACTACAAGCGCAGGAAGCGGAAACCGTGTAAATTTCGGCAGCAGTATATATCATCACTCATCGCAGTGGCAATGGTGCGGGCGTATCCACGGGGCGAATGATATATCGGTTTGGTAGGTTTTTACAACAACTCTACGTTCTTCTTGAACGCTTTCACAAATTCGCCGGAAAACTTTTTCGCGTGGAATATTTCGACTTCGGCGGCTTTGACGTCTATTTTAGGTGCGCGGTGGTCAAGTTCGGTGACAAGTTTCAATATTACGGAATCGCCCAAAATGTCGCATGAAATGTCTTTGATGATGTCGCCGTCGCGCATGTTCAAACATTCCGCCATGGCAAGGATAATCGCAATCTTCCGCACGGCTTCCAATTCTTCGTCGGTGGTGATGTCTTTGTATTTAACCCATTCGGCAAAGTTAAAATCTTCCCATTTCTTAAACGATGCGGCAAACGCTGCCAAAACGATTTCTTTGTGCGATGCGCCCATAATCGGGCTTGCCATAATCGCGTGATAGTTAATTTTTTCGAAATGTTCGGTGTTGACGACTTTGCCAAGGCTGTACAAATGGCTTGCGATACGCAATACCTTTGCATACACGCGGGGCAGTTTATGAAGAACTTTAAGCTGCTTGAATAACAAAAGCGCGATTTCATACATTCGCTTGTTATCTTCTTTGTCTGTGCCTGCGTTGACTGCGATTATGTCAAGACTGTATCCCAAAATGTCGGCAACGGGTCGTTCAAGCGTATACGGCATTGCTGCGTTATACAAAAGCCCGATGTTCCGTCCGCCGCCCGCGATAACAAGGTTTTTCAATCCCGTGTGTTTGAAAACCGCGTCTGCGATACACATTCCCGACAAGATTGTTGCTGCGGAATGGGTTGATATACCTTTCAATTTTGTGCGTCTGTCAACGTCAAGCGATTTTATGAAATCAAAAACCTTACCGAAAGAATCCGCTGTCGTTGCATACCCTTGGTCGATTTCGACGGGGTACTTTTTCATTTTGCGAGCGATACGTCCGAAAGACACGAATACGTCGCTTGCCCCGACTAGGATTGTTTCCGGGTCAAGGTTTTGTAAAAAGGCGTGTTTAGCAAGTTCTTTCTTGAATAAGTCAACGGCGATGAGGGGCATGTTTTCGGCTTTTTCAAGAAGCGACGACGACCCGTACGGAATTTCCGCAAAGTCCAAAATCATTCGGCGGTTGTAATGGATAATCCGGGTTGTGTAACTTGATACGTTTACGATGATTCCCTTCGGTATATCCAAAGTGTTTATGATACTTGTGTAAATCGCGTTAGTTTCCTGTTCGGGGGTCAATATTTTGAATTCCAAGCCGATGCTTGCACCGCATTCGTCGGTGAAACTTTTGTAATTTTTCGCCTCGGTCAAATTATGCGCGGCAATGGCGGTGAACTTTGTAACCTCTTCGGCATCGCAGATCTTTTTGTACATTTTTAAAATAGTAGTAACCTCGTGAATCTTTTGAGATTTGATAAGCCCGTTGTCTTTTTCAATGTTTTGATTGATGTAAAGCGGTTCGCTTAACACCTTGTAAATGTAAAAGTGTTCACCTTCTACAGTATTTGCAAGTGTTAGCCGGACATTTGTCGTGCCTATTTCAAATAGTGCGTGTTTTTCCATGGGTCAAAGGTATCACAGTTATAACAAGATGGGAATACCCAATTTTGCACACCCCATCCATCAAAACACCCCGTCAAGCAAAACGCCTCGTCAAACCCTATGCGTGTGTATTCATCAGAACACCCCGTCAAGCCCTACGGGCTTGCCACCCCTCTATGGCAGAGGGGAATTCCCAACGCCTTGTCAGTGCGTGGGGCGTTGGTGTATAGTTAAATGTGCGATATCTTGCAAATGTTAAGCATAAAGAAAGGGCGAGAGAACTGCGAAAAGGAAGGAATCTTGCCGAGGCTTTGATGTGGAAAGAACTTAAAGAAAAACAGTTGAACGGATTGTCATTTGACAGACAAAGTTTGATAGGACATTATATCGCAGATTTTTACTGTGCGTCTGCAAAGGTAGTTATTGAAATTGATGGTTCATCACATATTGGAAGAGAGGAATATGACCATGAACGTGATGAGTTTATGAAAGCAATAGGATTAACTGTGATTCGTATATCCGATGCAGATGTAAAATTCAATATGACAGGAGTATTGTCAATGCTTGCGAATCACCCGGCATTGCGAAAACCTCGCCCATGCACTAACAACCGCATTGGGAATTCCCCTCTGCTATAGAGGGGTGGCACCGCCGCAGGCGGTGACGGCGTGTTTTGGTTTTGTTGACGAGTGTACTATTTCGTTATACACTCCCCGCATGGAAACCAAATCTTTCGACATCTTAATCCTTGGTGCGGGTCCCGCCGGTTTAACCGCAGGTATGTACGCTGCACGGGCGGGCGCGAAAACCGCCATCATCGAATTCATGGCGGCGGGAGGTCAGGTAAACTTCACCCCCGAAATCGCGAATTATCCCGGAGTCATCGAAACCACGGGTGCGGAGCTTGGCGACAAAATGCGCGAACAAGCCGAATCCGCCGGCGCGGAAATAATCTATGATGAAGTCACATCTGTCGATTTTTCTTCCAAAACTATTCATTCATCATTATTCATTATTCAGTACAAATCACTCGTGATTTGCATGGGAGTCCGCCCCCGTAAACTTGAAATTCCGCGCGAAGAAGATTTCATTGGTGCAGGAATACATTTTTGCGGTCTTTGCGACGGGGCATTTTACAAAGGTAAAGACATCATAGTCGCGGGCGGCGGCAACAGCGCAATCGAAGAAGCCCTATACATGCGTGACATCGCAAAAAGCGTCACTATTGTGGACGTTGCGCCGGAATTCGCCGCACAAGCCGTTTTAATAAAAGCCCTTGATGCGGGCGTATCGAGACCAAAAGCCTTTCACGGATACAAAATCACAAAGATTTTGGGCGATAAAAAACTTTCCGGCATTGAAATAGAAAACGTGACAAGCGGCGAAAAGAAATCAATCGATTGCGCGGGCATATTCGTTGCAATCGGGCGGACACCAAACACCGCTTTGTTCAAAGACAAACTTGAGTTATCAAAAGGTAACTACATCATAGTTGATGACAAAATGCAGACCAATATCGCGGGAGTATATGCTGCGGGGGATGTCACGCAAAAACACGTGCGCCAAGTCATCACCGCTTGCGCCGACGGGGCAAGCGCCGCCACCCATGCGGTGGAATACCTGAAACACGGGGACAAAAATGTATAGCATCGACAACAACATGTCGGACAAAGACTTGGAAAACGCGGTGCTTTTAGATGCCGCGTCTTTCACGGATGCAAATGTACGCGGTGTTTTGGAAACATGTCTTGAATGGCGGAACAAAGAACCGCTTGTTTACACCGTATTGCGAAACGAAAACGGGGAACTGTGCGGGTATATAAACTGCATGCCCGTTACAGCCGCAGCTTATGCGAAACTACGTGCCGGGGAAGTGTTTGATATAGATTTGCGGGGAAGCGACCTTGCAAACTTTGCGGACTATTCAAACAGTGGAAAGCACGGCGGCGAAACCCTTAACATGTTGTTTGTAAGTATCAACGTCGCTCCGCGTGAACGAATAAGCCGCCATAGACCCGTCATGAAACTGCTTTGTTATTGGTCGGACATGATTTCACAAATGCAAACCCGCGGCACTAAATTCGGGCATATGATTTTGGATTGTGTGACTCCCGAAGGCGAGGCTTTGGCAAACCGAATCCCGGGCGCGGTAGTGTTGCCGCTTAAAAGCAGCTCCTTAGGCGGCGTTCAAAAAGAAGTCTTGGTGCAAGACGTGCTTAGATATATTAACACGATGCGAAGATTTATTTCAGGGACACACACTTAAAAGCAACCAGTCATATATAACTCCAATGTCGTACTATTCCAACCGCGGTAATATTTCCCCGGGTCCTATTGAGGGAAATCCTTTGGACGGGTTGCGCACGCGCGTGACAATTTCGGTCAAGCGCGTTTTGGACAGTTGCAGGAAACAATTAACTTTGGAAAACACAAAGCTGCCCATAAAAATCCGCCCGGGCATACCGCCGCCGCATACCTTTGTAAATGCCGCAAGCACCGGAGCCGCCGCCAAAATATCAAAGTTAAGTATTGCACGATTGGAAGAACGACCATGTTTCGCACGCATTAAATGTCAAGTTACTATTCCTTTGCGAGTAATTTATAAAGACGCCGAAGGCCAGGAACACAGCACCGACAGTCACATAACAATACCTCAAGATGTTGTGTTGTACGTTCCCGAGGCAAGCGTTTTCCCTTTTGAAATTGTCGCGGTTGCAAGTGCAACTTCCTTCGCGGGAAAATTTCCAAACGCCAATACATTGGAATGTAGATTGTGTCTTACGACAATCACAAAAGTCGTCGCCGAAACTGATTTGATGTTACCCGCATATGGCTATTGCCCAAGTCCCAACGCAGTGGATTTCGAGGAACAGGCGTGTAATAAATTTTTCGACTTACCGCTATACCCAAGGTAATGAACATGAATAATTTAGGAGGTTAAAATGTTTAAGAAAGAATTACTTATACCGGCGTTATTGGGGCTTGGGGTTTTCGCACAGCACAGCGAGTTGAATCTTGCGAACAACACTACTATGCTTTTGTTGCTGTTCGTGCTTTTGGAAGACCACCAAGAAATCGAACACTTAAGACATCAGGTGGAAAGAATTGAACGCAGGTCTTACTTCCCATATGGGCGCGGCAGGTTTGGGGGTCAATCGTGTTGTGACGGGTTTGGGTTTGACGGGTGTTACGACGGGTTTGTGGACGGGCGCCGGAGAGGTTATAACAGGTGTTGTTAATGATTTAAGGCTTGCGTAATTCTTCTTCTGCACTATTAAGTGCTTTTACATACTGTAAAACAGATGAATATTGCAATCGAAAATTACACAAGATTTTATAATGAAAAAGAAACGCGTTTTCGTGCGCATATCCGCACTCGCAATCGCCGCACTTTTAGTCGCGGGTTTCATACTTTCCGCTGCACTTTTTACCAAGTACTCGATTGTACGCGCCGTCCGCGGGGCTTCTGCCGGTGAATCAGTGCAATCCGACGCATACACGACCGCGCGGGCGATGTGTACGGTGGAAGCCTCTACCGGTCGAATCTTGTACGAAAAAAACGGCACCGATCCGCTTCCTATGGCAAGCACGACAAAGGTTATTACTGCGATTACGGTGCTTGAAAACTGTGATGACATAGACACTCCCATCGAAATCGATTCTCGCGCTGTGGGTGTGGGCGAGGCAAGTATGTATCTCCAAAAAGGCGAGAAGTTGACCGTGCGCGAGTTGCTTCTCGGCTTGATGTTACGAAGCGGTAATGACGCGGCGGCGGCACTTGCCTTGTATATAAGCCCGCCCGCCGACAAAACATCGCGGGCACAAATTTTTGATAACTTCAGTGCAAAGATGTCGGAAACCGCAGTCAAAGCCGGTGCCGCAAACAGCCAATTCAAAAACCCGCACGGGCTTGACCAAGACGGGCATTATACAACTGCGCGCGACCTTGCGCTTGTCAGTGCTTATGCCATGCGAAATCCGACTTTCGCCGAAATCGTGGCGACCAAAGACGCCCGTGTCAGCGGTGTTGAATATCCGCGTGTCATGAAAAACAAAAACCGGTTGTTGAACATGATGGATACCTGTGTCGGCGTCAAAACGGGCTTTACCAAAAAAGCGGGGCGGTGTTATGTCGGTGCAGCCACTTCCAACGGCATGACGGTGGTATGTGTGGTATTGAATTGCGGTCCGATGTTCGAAGAAACCGCGGCTTTGATGGAACAAGCCGACGACGAATTCACGATGAGACGCATATTGTCGATAGAACACTTGTTTGATTGCGGCGCAAGCGGTGCCCAAGGAATTCCGCGCGAAAATTTCTATTACCCTTTGCATGCGGGTGAGAATGTCAAGATTTCTTGTGAGGGCGACGAGGTTAAAGTGCATCTTAACGACGAGTTAATTTATTCGGGGAAGTATAACAGGGTCAACACACCCCGTCACGCCTGCGGCGATGCCACCCCTCTAGTTTAGAGGGGAATTGTTCGGTTTGGGTTTCTGCGTGGATATAAGCAGTCATGCAGATATTATACTATGAGTTTTTCGGTTTTGAACATTTTACTGACATTTTTGACGCATTATTTTATACTGCTTCCATGCGTATCAACAAATACCTCGCATCTTGCGGCATTGCATCTCGGCGCGGGGCGGAGGAATTAATCCTTGCCCGCCGTGTTACGTTGAACGGTAAAGTCATAACCGAATTGGCGATGCAAATCCTTGACGGCGACGTTGTCAAAGTCGATGGAAAAGTCGTTTCACCCGAAACGCGAAAAGTTTATGTCATCATGAACAAACCCCGCGGGGTGGTGACAACGTGCAGTGATGACAGGGGGCGCAAGACGGTGATAGATTTAATGAGGCAAATTAGAAATGAGACGAATGAGGCAAATTTAGGAAGTATTAGAGTTTTTCCTGTGGGTAGGCTGGATTACGACACCGAGGGTTTACTAATCCTCACCAACGATGGCGACCTTGCCCGCGAAATCACGCACCCAAGCAGTGAGATAAGCAAAGTTTATATCGCTACAGTCGATACTAAAGTAACCGATGAACACTTATGCGACATAGTATCGAAAATTGGTGATAATACCGTTCAAGTCACAATCCACGAAGGCAAAAATCGCCAAGTCCGGAAAATGCTTGCCGCGGTGGGCTTGAACGTCACGGATTTAAAACGCGTAGCCATAGGTAACTTGACTTTGGGCAAACTTAAACCCGGCGAATTCATTTGTACAAACACAAAACCTCGGATATAATAAGCTTGTGGGAATTGCAATCTTTACCGACATTCACGGCAACCTCGAGGCACTCGAGGCAATTCTTAAAGACATTAAAAAAAAGCACCGCAAAATAAGCCACGTATATTTTTTGGGTGACGCGATTACTTTCGGACCCGATTCAAGCGCATGTTTGAAACTGCTGCAAAAGCATAACGTCAAATGCGTCATCGGCAATCACGAACAGCGCATTATTCGTTACGACAAAAGCGTAAGCGAAATGTCTTATGCCGGGCTTAAACATATGGAATATATCTTCCACCAACTTGATAACGAAGATTTGAAATTCATAAAAAGCATGCCGCTTGACAGGCATTTGGATTACAAGGGGTACAGGCTTTATTTCGCGCACTACAGCCACGACGAAAAAGGCGTTGTTAAAGAGGACTTTGAAGTGTACAGCGAAGATGTCTTGGACAAACTGTTTGAAAAAAGCGATTGCGATGTGGTTTTCTTTGGTCATATTCACGAACGCAAATTGATTATCCGCCAAAAAGGGCGGAGTTACTTTTGTTTGGAATCAAGCGGGTTTACAAAGGGCGATAAAACTTCTTATACCTATTTTGGAATAGGGGAACATGCAAGCGGGAACTATGATATCTATCGAATCGACGTAAAATACAACCACAAAAAGTTTGTGGAAAAGATGATGCGAGAGCCCATTCCCGAAAAAGTAAAGTTCGCAAAAAAGTTTTTTAACATAGATGTGCTTGACGAACCCGCCCTGCCTAATGCAGAATAAGGTGTTTGGGGGAACAAACGATGAATATATTAATCGCCAACGTCGGCAACGCGCGAATGAACGAAATCAAAGTCCTTGCCGAGGCATTGAACAAAAAGCATACAATCACGATTGCCTGTATGGCGCAGGACAGTTCGGGCAGGGGTTTGGCTTTTTCGTACGAAGACATGCCGGTGCGGGTAAGCCCTCTTGTGTATAAAGAAATCGTCAAAAATGCAAGTTGGGTGAAT
>Ga0123353_10010870_pt1 | contig 12751 bp, 11 predicted proteins | sample TergutLab28metaG_3_FD_92763 | JGI IMG/M metagenome (GOLD analysis project Ga0123353, IMG submission 92763) | Labiotermes labralis P3 segment gut microbial communities from Petit-Saut dam, French Guiana - Lab288 P3 | ecosystem: Host-associated > Arthropoda: Insects > Digestive system > Gut ...
GCGGTAGCCCAAATAGGAAAGTACTACGGTATACCAACCGTCGTAGGCGGAACGTAGGCGGACAGCAAAGTCATAGACGCGCAAATCGGCCACGAAAAGACCATGACCGGAATGCTGGCGGCTTTGGCTTCGGGCAATATGATATACGGTATGGGAATGCTCGAGATGGGCATGACGATGAGTTATGAACAGTTGCTCATAGACGCGGAGATCGTCAGAATGATCCGAAGGATTATGCAAGGCATAGCCGTAAACGATGAAACTTTAGCGGTAGATGTGATCAAGGCGGTAGGGCCCGCCGGGACGTATCTGTCGCAAAGACATACGATGCGGCACATGCGCAAGGAATCCTCACAGGCTAAGCTTATAGACAGAAGACCATATGAAGCCTGGGAAAAAGACGGCGGCAAGGATATGTTCGCCCGCGCGAATGAGGAAGCGAAAAAAATCCTCGAAACGCACAAGGTAGCCCCGCTCCCCGACGCGGTCACAAAAGAGATCAGGGGCATCGTCGAAGAGGCGGAGGCCGAACTCTCGGAGCGAAAACATGGTTGATATGAAAGAACAATACCAAAAAGAACTAATCGATACCGCGTTCAGTATGGGCGCAAAGGACGCCAAAATTTTCACGATTTACGACGTCGCCTTTGACCCCCGTACGCTTTTAAAATGCCTGTACGGATGTACGGGCGACATGCACTACTGCCCAAAAATAAGCGACGCGTCCGCTCTTATAGATTTTTCGGAGATGATCAAAAAGTATCAATGGGGCATACTGATCTGCACCGACGACCTTGCAAAAGGGCAGGAAATCACGCTCGCGATAGAGAGCAAGGCTTTTTTCGCCGGTTATTATTTCGCGTTCGGCGCCACCGAATGCGTCAACTGCGAAAAGTGCGGCTATGAAGATGACAAGCCCTGCGCAGACAAGCGTAAACAGCGCCCCCCGTTATATCGCTTAGGGATCGACGTTTATAAAACGGTCAGGCGCCTCGGCTGGGAATTGGAAGTAGTGCAAAAGGAAGGCGATCCGGTAAAAAATATTACAGCGGTTTTTGTTGAATAATCGCCTTATATATCTCATCGCTACCGGGCGGCGCGATTTCGTCGGCGCCGCCTTGCCGTATTAATTTTATACCGCATGACGCATCTTTTACGGTCCCGATTAAGCTGGCCTTTATATCGCATGAGGCCAGCTTCTTTTTTAACGTTTCTTCTTTATCGGGACTTATGATGATCATCATGCATCCGCTTGATATCAGCCTGAGCGGGTCGATTTTATACACTTCGCAAATTTTTCGCGTAACGTCCGTTACGGGGATGGATTCCTGCCATATTTCTGCGCCCGCGCCCGAAGTGTGGCATAGTTCCCATACCGCGCCCAAAACTCCCCCCTCCGTCACATCGTGCATTCCCGAAAAACCCGTTTCGCCTGCGATAACGCCTTCTCTGACCACGCTTATCAGATTCAAATACGATTTAGCTTCATCAATTTCATCGGCGGACAACTTTTCCGCAAGTTCATCGCCGCGGTCGCCCGCTAATATACCGCTTCCTTCAAGCCCCGCCCACTTTGTCAGGTATATCAGGTCGCCGGACTTGATGCGTCCCGCGTTTCGGGAAGCGCCTGCCGGCGCCCTGCCTATCGCCGTGGAAACTATCACAGGCTGTCTTACAGCATGCGTGATTTCCGTGTGGCCGCCGATGATTTCAACGCCGAGTTCCGCGGCGGCTTCCCCTGCCTGTTTCATCATTTCGCCGACTTCTTCCTCAGTCGTCCCTTCGGGCAGCATGACGGCAAGCATGATCCCTATGGGTTCCACGCCGTTAGACGCTATATCGTTGCATGAAATATTAACGGCAAGCCTGCCGATTTGATCGACCGCCGCGCTTACCGGGTCGGTAGACATGACGCATTCGTAACCGCCGAAATCGATAACCGCGCAATCCTCGCCGATCCCCGGCCTTACAAGCACTTCTTTTCTCTTTAATTTGATATTGCCGAAAACTATATCTTCCAGAATTTTGCTGTCCAATTTTCCGGTTTTAAGCATTGTCACCTCCGAGCAAATTCAAAAAATCGTCTTCCGAAATTACAGTTACCCCAAGTTCCTTCGCTTTTTTATTCTTCGAGGAATTCGACAAGACGTCATTGTTGATGAGATAGTTTGTCTTTGAAGTCACCGAGCCCGTCGTCCTGCCGCCGTTTTTCCCGATCAGTTCAGAAAGCGCCCCTCTGTTTTCAAAGCGCGCGAGCGGACCCGTAATGACAAATGTTTTCCCCTCTAAAATTCCGGTCGTTTCGGTCCCCTCTTTTTCAAACTCGATTTCCGCGAGTATTTTACCGACAATTTCTTTATTCTTGCCCGAATTGAAATAGTCAACATAAGCTTCCGCCATCACATCGCCGATACCGTAGATCCCAGTCAGTTCCCCTTCTTGGATGTTTTGTATCCTCTCCCAGTCCTGGCCGCACGACCCGCATATTACTTTTGCGTTCGCGACGCCTATATTCGGAATGCCCAGCGCGTATAACAGTCTTGCGGCCGTAGTTTTACGGCATTGATCGATAGATTGAATCAGGTTGCCGTACGACTTTTCGCCGAAACCCTCCATCGAAACGATCTCATCCATGCGATCGTTTAAATGGAATATATCAGCGGGTTCTTTTATGAACCCCCGGGAGACAAATTTTTCTATAGTAGCTTCGGACAGGCCCTCGATGTTCATCGCGTCCCGGCTTACAAAGTGAGTAAAGGACTTGATATGCTTGGCAAGGCAATCGTCGTTTGTGCAGATAAGCGTTTCAACTCCGCTTTCCGATTTGATTTCCGTCCGCCCGCCGCATACGGGGCATTCTTCGGGTATCGGCATATTGCCGCTTTTAGTCAGGTTCCCCGCTATCTGCGGTATTATCATATTCGCCTTGTATACCGTAACGGCGTCGCCGATTCCGAGCGACAGGTCTTTCATTATACTGATATTGTGTACGCTCGCTCTGCTGACCGTCGTCCCCTCGAGCTCGACCGGGTCGAAGACCGCGATCGGATTGATGAGTCCCGTCCGCGACGCGCTCCACTCTATCTCCCTGAGCGTGGTTTCTTTTAATTCGTCTTCCCATTTAAACGCTATCGAATCCCTCGGGAATTTCGCCGTGCTGCCGAGGGACTTTCCGTAAGCAATATCATCAAAAGTGAGTACCAGCCCGTCGGAAGGTATATCATTTTTAGCTGTTCTGCCCGCAAACCATTTGACGGTCTCATCAATACTGCCGCCGTCCGTCATTTTATACCCGACGATCTCAAAACCCAGCGTGCCAAGCCACTCCATCTGGTCTTTTTTCGATGATTGTAAGTCGTCCCTTCCGTGCGCTTTTACCAGTGAGAAAGCATAAAATCGTACATTCCTGCCGGCGGTCACTTTACTGTTTAACTGCCTGACTGAACCGCTACACAGATTACGGGGATTCTTGTATTTGGCGGAGGCGTCTTCGATCGACGCGTTGAGCTTCTCAAAATCCGAGTACCGTATGACCGCTTCTCCGCGCAGGACGAGTTCTTCCTTAAACGATATGGCGCGGGGTAGGTTTTTGAAAGTTTTGGCGTTTGCCGTCACGACTTCCCCTGTATCTCCGTTGCCTCTCGTTACGGCCTTTAAAAGTTCGCCGCCGGAATATGTCAGCACTATCGTAAGCCCGTCCAATTTCCACGCCAAATGCCCTAAGCGATCGCCGAGAAAATCTTTAAGCGCGCCGACTTCTTTTGTTTTATCAAGTGAAAGCATTCTCGTCTCGTGGCGCTCCTTCGGCAGGCTTTCCATGACTTCGTATCCGACGTTCACAGTGGGGCTGCCCGCAAGGACGATCCCCGTTTCCGCTTCAAGCCCGAGGAGTTCGTCGTATAGCCTGTCGTACTCGATGTTCGGTATTATTTCCCGGTTTTCCGTATAATATGCTTTGGCGGCCTCGTTTAAAATTGCTATTTTTTCTTTCATCTGTTCGTTTTTATCCTTCATTTCTTAAAGCCCTGCCTCGCATATTTTAACTGATCAAAAGGCTTGAATACGATATCGCTGCCGTACCCGTCGACCCACTTTTCCCTGACCATGTTTTGTTTTGGTTTGCTATCGTATATGACGTCCCCCGTAAGCACTTTTTTATCTATTTCTCTGAGGAATTGCGATTCCCTCGTATAATCCGCCACGCCGTAAATCGTGCGTTCCTCGGCGCTCGAGAGGTAAAGCCTTTCCATCGCCCTCGTCATTCCGACGTAGCACAGCCGCCTCTCTTCCTCGATGCCGTCCGCCCTGTCGTGCGCCCGCCTGTCGGGGAAAAGCCCGTCCTCCATCCCGGGGAGAAAGACCGTTTTGAATTCAAGCCCTTTTGCGCTGTGCATCGTCATCAGCACCACCGCGTTTTCCCCGGCGTCGTGGTTGTCGATATCCGCCATGAGCGCGATCTTTTCCATAAAATCGGAGAGTTTCAACCCGGGATTTTCTTTCTCGAAATCATATATGACCGATTTGAATTCAAATATATTCTCTATCCTGTTGTCCGCTTCGGCGTTGTTTTGTTCCTCAAGCGCTTTTAAGTACCCCGTCCCGGCCATCAGCGCGTCGTATATATCCGAGACCTTAGCGCCGTCTTTTTCAATATTATTTTCCTTTATGACGGAGATCAGTTTTTTCACGCTTTCCGCGGCTTTTCCCGGCAAACCGCCCGTTATTTCATCGTCCTCAAGCACCGAAAACAGGCTTTCGCCCCTCACCGCCGCAAGCGTTCTCAGCTTCTCGGCCGTCTTACCTCCTATTCCCCGCTTGGGTTCGTTTATGATCCTGGCCAGCGCAAGATCGTCCGCTGTATTCTGTACGAGGCGCATATACGCCATCATATCCTTAACTTCTTTCCTGTCATAGTATCGCACTCCGCCGAGCACCCTGTAAGGGATCTCCGCAGCCGATAACGCATCCTCAAAAACCCTCGACTGTGCGTTTACCCTGTAAAGCACCGCAAAGTCCTTATATTTAAACTGCTTGGAATAAAGTCTGTCTATTTCCGAGGCGACAAACCTTGCCTCTTCTTTCTCATTTTCCGCCCTGCGGTATATAATTTTTTCGCCCGCCTCTTTGTCCGTCCAAAGTTTCTTGCCTTTTCGCTTCGCGTTTTTTTCAATAACCGAATGCGCCGCCGTAAGTATATTGCCATATGAGCGGTAGTTCTGTTCGAGCTTTATCACTTTTGTGTTTTTAAAATCCTTTTCAAATTCCAAAATGTTCCTGATATTTGCCCCGCGCCATTGGTAAATGCATTGGTCGTCATCGCCGACGACGCATATATTGTTGTGCGCCTCCGCAAGCAGCCTGATGAACCTGTACTGCATAAGGTTAGTGTCCTGATACTCGTCTACCATTATGTACTTAAAGCGTTTTTGATATTTCCCGAGCGCTTCTTCATCTTTTTCAAAGAGCTTAACGACATTTAAAAGGAGATCGTCAAAATCCATCGCATTGTTTTTTTTCAATGCGGCCTGATAATCGGCATACAGCCTGTAGATCGCCTTACTTTTAAAATCGTCGCCGTTTTGTTTTAAGTATTCGTCAGGATCGACCGCATTTTCTTTACAGTTGCCGATGATTGAAAGCACCCTTTGCGGCGTATAAACTTTTTCGTCCAATTCCTCGGATTTAACGCAGTTTTTTATCAAAGCCTTCTGGTCGGCCGGGTCATAGACCACAAAATCGCGGTTATAGCCAAAAGTTTCGGCATGGGCGCGTAAAATCCTGAGCGCCGCCGAATGGAATGTTGAAATCCAAACGCCCGCTCCGCCTCCGAGCAGATTTTCAACTCTGTCCCGCATTTCTTTTGCCGCTTTATTCGTAAAAGTGACCGCAAAAATGTTATACGGACCGACGCCCCCTTCTTTTATAAGGTGGGCTATCCTGTGCGTCATAGTGCTCGTCTTTCCGCTCCCGGCGCCCGCCAGTATAAGCAGCGGCCCGTCTTTGTGAAACACGGCCTTTTTCTGTTCTTCATTCAAATATTCGTACATGGATACTTCTTTCGTATATAGAATTTCTTCAATTAATTTTACATGTAAAGCGGGGGAAAGTAAATGAAAAAATTGACGCCCGCCTAAGCCGCGGGCGCCAATTCACGGTTAAATAGTTCTTCAGTCTGCTTCGGCTTTGACTTCGCCCGCGCCACCTTCTTTATCTTTGTCGTACTCATCCAGATATTCATCGGTTGTAATCGCTTGCGCATGGCCGAAATCTTTTCTCAGCCAAACGACAAGCGAAATGCCGAGTATGACGATAAGCGGCAAAACCGGTATTGCCGTTAACACCGACGCCAATTTGACGACGTCCATTCCGCCGACGACCATAAGCGCGAGTGAACCGGTAAAGATCATCAGCGCCCAGAATAATCTGTTCCATTTCGGCGGTTCCACACCCTGCTTTACCTCGAAGCAGGTCATATTGGCAAGGGTATAGGATGCGGCGTCCGTCCCCGTCGCCGTAGCGATAACGAGATAGAATATTATGGCGGGTATTACGACGACGGATCCCGGAAGATCGTTCATTAACCATGTTACGACCGCCGTACCGCCCTGCCCCGACAATATGCCCGGCAGGTCTACCCCCTGATGAAGCGTCGCGTTGACGACGTAGCCGCCAAACACTGTGAAATAAACCATACACGCGACCGTACCGGCAATGCACATTACGAGAACGACGGATCGAATGGTCCTGCCCTTTGATATCTTCGCGCAGAAAAGGCCCATATAAATAGCGTACGCCAGCCACCACGCCCAGTAGAACACCGTCCAGTCCTGCGGGAACCCGGATTGCGTGATCGGGTCGGTATAAAAACTCATTCTCGGGAACTCGTTCAGGTACACGCCTAAATTGTCGGCAAACAGCGACAGATAGAAGCTCGGGTCACCCACTATAAGTATGAAGCCGATGAGCGCGAATGCGATCCACATATTGAAGTCAGCGAGCTTCGCGATTCCGCCCTTAAGGCCGTTATACGCGCTCCAGCCGTATATGAGTAAAAAGACCACGCTGAAAACGAATTTGAGGAACAATGTGTCGGGTATGCCTGAATAACTTGAAAAAAGAGCGGTCGTCATAGGAATGATAAAGCCGAGAGACGTCGCCATGCCGCCGACCATGCCAAAAGCGATCAGCGCGTTTATGACTTTGCCTATCCATCCGTCCGAGGCGCGCTTGCCCAGCAGCGTACGGCAGGCAAAGCTCGGATACAGATACGGCTGTCTCCTAACATAGTAAATATAACCGAACGCGACCGCCGGCACCGCGAATGTTGCCCATGCACTCAGCCCCCAATGCAGGAAGCCGTAACTCAAAGAATACATTGCGGATTCCGGCGTCAGAGGGGCCACCCAGAACGGCGGGTACATCATATAGTACATCGGCTCGACCATTGACCAGTACACGAGCGCACCGCCCGTACCGGCGCAGAACATCATGGCGACCCAAGTGAACGTTGAAAATTCGGGTTTTTCGCCGGCTTTGCCCAGCACGACTTTGCCGTACGGCCCAAACGCCAGCCAGATGACAAAGACAAGGCACCCGAAAACGACAAGCTCCCATATCCAGTCGGTCGTATAGGTGATACCATGCATGCCGATATCGACGTATTTTTGTGCTGATTCACTGAATAACATCATCGGCCCGAAAAATAACACACAGGCGATTGAACAGCACCAGAATGCGACCTTGCTTACTTTCGCATAACCATCCTTAGTATTGTTCTTATTCATACAAAACCTCCCTATAAAATTTTTTTTAATAATCAATCACCGCTATATTTGGCTTCCGCCTCTTTGACGATTTCTTTGATCGTTTCAGCCGCGCCCTGAGGCAGCGGGTCAGGAGTATGGTTTTCTAAAATGTCTTTTGCCTTCTCGTAGGCTCTCTGAGTGAGATCCGTGGCGCCGTCCTGATGCCACGACCCCCTCATCCTCCTGTCGAATAAATTCGTCTGCGATTGGACTTGCCTGCAATTGGTCCGGGTATGTTTGTGACTTATAAACTCACCAGCGGCGCCTACCTGCTTGATGACGTCTACAGCCATATTCTCGTCCGTAACATCGATACCCCCGACAGCCTTCTTTATCATAATAGCGATCTCATTGTCTATGGCGAGCTGGGCATAATCCATGGTCATACCTAATTCCAACATGCCCAGTCCGTAAATAAGGTTTGCCCCGGCCAGCGCGGCTAAAATTCCTGTAAGGGTCTTTTCGTGTGCCGCCTGCGCGTCCGGAATCTTGCTGTCGCCCTATCCCCCCGCGACCCAGCTGGGCAGCAAATAGTACTGCGCCAATTTGGCTACCGCGGCGTTTATCATCCCGAGTTCCGGGCAGCCGACCGGGGTAGTCGTATATTTTAAGTCCATCATAGTTGTGGAGCTTCCATAGATGACCGGCGCGCCTTTGCACGTCAGCTGGCTTAAAACTATGCCCCCGAGCACCTCAGCGTTATGGGTGACAAGCGTGCCTGCAAGCGTGACCGGGGCGGTAGCGCCCGCGAGGGCCATGGATAGAATATTGATCGGGATGCCGAGACGCGCGCATTCTATGATCAGCTCAGTGCTTTCGGCTATCAACTGGAGCGGGCTCACGGGGCAGGTAATACAACTGAATATCGGCCTTTCCCTCAATTTATCCTTACCTCCCGCCACGGCGGCGCACATTTCCACAACGTACCTGAGATTTTCAAGATTGCCGACGCCCTGAAAGAAATGCTTGGAAGTATTCGTCATAATGGCGTCCGCATGGTGGACGGGCGCGACCGCAGCCACGACGTCGTGGGCGGCTACAGACCGTTCGTGAACGTCGATGGATTCCAGAGCGTCGCAAACGCGCGCGACGTCCCCCGTATCCTTTTTCAAAGTACTCCTGTGCTCTTTAGTATAGAGGTCGATGATCGATACGCCTTCCCCGAAGTTCGTGAACCCCACCCTGTTCGCTTCCATTATGAAATCGTTTTTGGGGTTTCGCCCCGCAAGTAAAAGCGTAGCCGGCGCGCTCCTGATCGCGTCCTCGACCATGTACGGCGGGATTTTAACGGTATTGCTTTTACTGTCGACTGCGGCGCCGGCGCCGTCAAAGATGTCCTGCGCTTCTTTACCGTATACGTTTATACCGCAATTGTTTAAGACGTCAAGCGTAGCGCAATGGATCGCGTATAGCTCGTCGTCGGAAAAAACGGAGAGCCCGAACCCGCTGTGCTGCTGATATCCTGCTTTTAAATTTCTTCCCATTTTCTTTTACCTCTTTTTGCTAATTCTATTTCGGGCCAAACGGCACCGTCTCAACATTGTTTGAATCCATAATGCTGCGGAAAGCGTCGTCCAAAAGCGCCTCCCTGCTTTCCCCGAGCGGTATAGGTTTATGATCGTTCAAAATGCGTTCGACTTCGGTTTTAGCCCTGTCATAAGTATTGTTTTGCCCGCTCTTTTCCCACTTATCCCTATTCATTTTATCGATAGTTACAGGTGGTATGTAGAGTTCATTTTTCAGCCATTTTCTCGTGTGCTTCTGGTTGAGGTAATCCGACCCGTGGCCAAGCTCGCATATCAGGTCGACCGCGAGCGTTTCCTCGGTGATCTCCACCCCCTTGTAAATACGTTTCACCATGCTTATCATCTCATTGTCGATGACGAACTTTTCCAGACTGAATGTGTTGACAAAATCCAGCATACCCGGCCCGGATATGCAATTGACGCCCCCTAAAGCGGCGGCAAGCCCGCTTATGCCGGATTCCAGCCCCGCCTGTGTGTCCACAATCTTGGAATCGGCAAGGCCCGCGTAACAATGCACCGGGACCCCATAATATCTGGCGACCTGAGCGTAACAACCGGCCATAATGCTCGATTCGACAGAATTAAGGGACGCTGTAAACGTGCGCATATCAAACGTCATGGGTGCGCCGCCAAAAATCATCGGGTTCCCCGGGTTAACAGACTGTACAAGGACTATGCCGCTCAGCGACTCGGCCAAATGCAGCAGCAGGGAACCTGCCAACGTCATGGGCGACGCGACGCCGGGTATCGGACATGAAATTGTCTCCACGGGAATACCGTAGTTGGCAAGGTCGATAAGATTTTGGCTTTTAACGTCATTATACTCCAGCGGCGTGTTTGGACAGATGTCAAAAACGATGAACGGCTTTTTCCTGAGTTCCTCAAACCCTCCGCAAACCGCGGCGCAGATGGAAGCGATATTTTTCACCCCGGCAAACCCAAACGCGCTGGAGCTGATCGGTTTTGACGTGTTTTTCAGCGCCAAATACACGCGGTAGACGTCGCAGATATCCGACGGCACATCGCTTGGCGCAAGCGCCGTCGCCTGTATGTCATAGTTTTCGAGGGCATCGGCAAGTATGAATATTTTTCTCAAATCATCAGCGACGCAATCCCTCGCAATAAGGTTGTCCTGCTCCAAATAAAACAGACCTGTCGAACCGGCGTCAAAAGTAAAACCGTCGCCCCCGACAGTCATTGCCGGAGCGCCGTCGCGGTTATAGAGCTGAAAAGTCTCCGGGACTTGCCTTACACATTCTTCAACTAATTCCGGTTTGAATTTAGCGATGCTTTTTTCATAATCTACCGTGCAGCCCTTGTCTTCGAGAATTTTCAATGCGGTTGCCGACTGAAAATAAACTCCCGCCCTCTCGAGTATTTCCATCGCTTTTTCATGCAGCAGCTTCACCTGGCCTTCTGTCAGATACGTTAATTTTGGCTGATTGTCAAATTTAAATTTAGCCATACATTTGCTTCCCTCCTTCATCTATTATTTATATAATGAATTTTCCGACTTTCTTTTTGAACAATTCAACGCTTGGAATTCTTATATCGAGCAGTTCCGCGATTTTTATTTTCGCCGCCATACCATAGCTCGCGTGAGGCCTGTCGAGAACGGTTCCGATATCAAGAGACTCCCTGATCTCTTTCATCTTGTTGGAATCCGACAGGTCGAAAACGCTGCATCCTAATTTGCCGGCCACATATTCTTTCGCGGGCCCGATTTTCATGCCTTTCATGACCATACGGGCCACCAGATCTCCGGAAGTCCGTATTCCGCCCATACCGGCGGCCATTTCATGCATGATCGCCATGCCGAAAGCATCCCCGTGGCCTATCTACAATCCATCCGCCTTACCGAGTTCAAGCATCGTCTTCGCTACCCTTGTGGTCGCGTCAGTCGGAGATGTATTCGTCAGCGGAATACCGCCTACTCCCATTCCGGCGTTGACCAATACCGGAATATCGGCAACCCGCGTCGCTTCTTTTACATAAGTAAGCGCCCGCGCTAAATTCCAGGGGAACGATCTGCTGCTGTTTGAGTTTACGACGCATCCGTAGCTGTGTACGCCGGCTTTTTCCGCCGTTTTAACCTGCTGCGCGGGGTACTGGCCCGCGAGACGGTCGCCTTCAAATTTCAGCCTTCCATGCATACCGAGGTTGAATTCATTTGCCATGCCCATGGTAATCGAGAGGTCGGGATATTTTTCGGTAAGTTTCTTCGACGCGTTTAACGCCGCAAGCGCGTCGGCGTCACCGCTCGCCCCTGCTGTGTCAAACTGAATACCGCAGGCGCCCGCTTCCGCTAACGCGGACCCTATATAAATCATGTCCGCGGCACACTGTTTCGCCGCGTTTTCCTGTGCTTCAAGGGCTTCTTTGATCTGCCCGTTCGGCAGGAGTTCCGCCCAATTGTCGTTTGGACCGTCCGGTTTCGTGTAAAGCCCTAAATTGGGCATAGCGCCGTAAAAAACCGGTATTATGCAATTCATCTGCGCATGCTCCATCTGCATCGCCTCCTCGGCGGCGATGTTCTTGATGGCCTTATAGCTATAATCGGTATAGCACATCTCCATCGTGTCGGAACACAATATCCTCTCGTGGATCAACAGCGTTGTCGATCTGTCGACGGGAATTGCCGAACGTATCGGGAGCTTCAAAGTACCGGCGTCAAAAGTGTGTATACCTTCATAGCCCCTTTCCACGCTCAGATTTTTCTCCGGCGCCGTCAGAATGTCGATCAGATAATCTATTTCATTTTCACCGAGCGGCTGCGCTTTTCCTTTTGTTACAGCGTCTTCCATACCCATGAGAACGTGCTCTTTTATTTCCTCACGGCTCATCCATATGCCTTCACCGTCTCCCATCCTGGTAAAGTGTTTTTCCATAAGTTCACCTCCTTAGATATCTTTTCAATTCATACGTTTATTTTATCAGTAAGCGGCGCTAAAAGCAAATGCTTTCAGCTGTTTTGAAAATATTGTTGTTGATTTTACACTTTTAACGTATAATGATACGTGTAAAAGTGTGGTTGTGGCACATGATGAGGATTTCAGAATTATGAAAAACGGAATGTTCAGCTATATGATTCACCGCGCGGATTCTATAAAAAGCAACGCAGACAGAACGATGGCTATCGCGAAATCAGCAGCGATGTCCATTATACCGGAAGAATTGCGGTACGCCCTCGATACGAATGAGAAAAATGAACATTACGAACATTTACATAAACAATTCGAGAAGATCAAGGCTGAGGAGAACCTTCTGTATTTTTACGGCGGCACATTTGATCCGGACGCCGGTATGGTAATGTACATCGAGGGGCACGGGGATATCTTCGGTTTAAACGGCGACGTGCCGTTATCGATTTTTCCGCAAGCCGCCTTTGACGCGTTTGCAAGCGGCGAAGCCCGCGTTAGC
>Ga0123353_10010872_pt1 | contig 12751 bp, 17 predicted proteins | sample TergutLab28metaG_3_FD_92763 | JGI IMG/M metagenome (GOLD analysis project Ga0123353, IMG submission 92763) | Labiotermes labralis P3 segment gut microbial communities from Petit-Saut dam, French Guiana - Lab288 P3 | ecosystem: Host-associated > Arthropoda: Insects > Digestive system > Gut ...
TCGGCCGCGAACGCGACCACGAACTCTTCGCCCGCCACATCGCCCAAAGCGAAACCTGGACGACAACGGAGGGCTGGGGCCGCAAAGTAAACGAATGGACCGCCCGCCCAGCCCGCCCCGACAATCACTGGCTGGACGCCCTAACCGGCTGCGCCGTCGCCGCCAGCACAACCGGCCTAACCCTCCCAGGCCAGGCAGCACCCAAACGACAACGAAAACGCTACACACAAGAAGACCTTACACGGAAATGGTAACGCAACAAACCACGAAAGGACCAACATGGCGACAACGACAACAGCACCCGCCACCGAACGCAAAAAATGGCCACCCACCACCGGCAGCCAACGCGGCCTTGCCTGCCGCGCATGCGGCTGCGCTCATCTGGTGGTTCTTTACACGCGCCCTGACTTCAATGGCCGCCTCAAACGCCGCCGCCAATGTCGCCATTGCGGAAACCGAATTACGACGTGGGAGGCGGCAAGCGGCTGATTTTCGCAGTACGCCGCAAATTTCGGCCAAAATGTCGCGCAGGAATTTTCGCCAAAAACTGTCAAAAAGTTCTAGCCCTGTAACGATTTTGCCCTTTTTCGGGGGGTCAGGAAGAATTCGATTGAATGAGTTCAATTCCTCGGTAAAACCGAAATAGACAACCAGCTACGCGGCGTGCCGGCTGATCCCCGGCGCGATGCAAATGAACAAGGCCATGCGGGGCCGCATCCTCGCATGGTCTTTTTCTTTTGCCTGCGTGGGCTGGTTGTCTCTTTCGAGTTCGGAAACGTCAGAGACAGCGGGATGGACTGGAGTGGCCCCAGCAATGGCTTCATACGCCGATATAGGCCAGTTCGATTCTGGCTCCCGCCAATGGAGAGTGACTCATGCAGGACGAATCGTTGAAGGACATCATCCGCGAGAACGCCGCCGGGCCTAAGCAGGCCGTGGTGGACGGTGTAACAGTTCAGCAGCACTCGCTGAAGGATCAGATCGCGGCAGATCAGTACCTGGAGAGCAAAGAGGCCGCGAAGAACCCGGCCAGGGCGCTGATGCGGGTGAAGATTATCGCTCCGGGTACGGTGTAATAGGAACGGTGTGAACATGACGTGGTGGAAACCGACAACTTGGTTCCGAGGCCGTTCGAGCAGCGTGCGGGTAGTCCGCGCGAAGTTCGACTCGGCCCAGACCACGCCCGACAACCGTAAACACTGGGCCAACGCTGACGGGTTTTCGGCTGACACCGCCGCCAGCCCCGCTGTCCGTCGCACGTTACGTAATCGAGCACGGTACGAGGTGGCGAACAATAGCTACGCTCGCGGCATCGTGCTCACGCTTGCCAATGACGTGATTGGCACCGGGCCTCGTCTCCAAATGTTACTGGACAACGGCGAAAACGACGATGCTAATGGCGTCAACGGCCTGATTGAGGACGAGTTCGCCGCCTGGTGCAAAGCCGTTGACTTGCCCGGCAAACTCCGCACGATACGGATGGCCCGGGCGCAGGACGGTGAAGCCTTCGCGGTTATGTTCACAAACTCGGAAATTCAGCATGAGGTCAAATTTGACCTCAAGCTGATTGAAGCCGACCAGGTGACGACGCCCGACACCGCCACGCAACATCGTAACGCGAGTGGCCTTGGCGAAAATGTTGTCGATGGCATTGAGTTTGACGCTTTCGGCAACCCCGTCGCGTACCACGTTCTCACATCGCACCCCGGCGGTGCTGGCGGCGTCGCCCAGACCTTCGAGCGCGTGCCGGCCTCGAACATGATTCACTGGTTCCGCGCCGACCGGCCCGGCCAGTCGCGGGGGTTGCCGGACATCCTGCCCGCTCTGCCGCTTTTTGCACAGTTGCGAAGATACACGCTGGCCGTGATCGCCGCCGCCGAGTCCGCCGCCAACGTCGCCGTGTTTATGAAGACCAGCACACCCGCCAACGGCGAACCGGCCGACGTTGAACCCATGACAGAGATGGAGTTCAGCCCGAACATGGCGGTTTTCGCTCCTGAAGGCTGGGAAGCGACACAGATCAAGGCTGAGCAGCCGACGACGACATATACCGAGTTCAAGCGGGAGCTTTTGAACGAGATTGCCCGTTGTTTGAACATGCCCTTCAACGTGGCTGCCTGCAACAGCAGCGGCTATAACTACTCGTCGGGGCGCCTGGACCACCAGACCTATCACCAGTCCGTCCGCGTAGAACAGGACCACCTGGAGGATGTTGTGTTGGATCGCATCCTTCATGCCTGGTTGGCGGAGGCCGTGAAGGTATTCTGCTTGATCGAGTTGGAGGACGCGCCGCATCAGTGGTTCTGGCCTGGCCGCGAACACATCGACCCCGCCAAGGAAGCTAATGCCCAGGCGGTTCGTTTGGCGAACAACACGACCACGTTGGCTACGGAGTATGCGCGGCAAGGCAAAGACTGGGAAACCGAGTTGCGCCAGCGGGCTAAGGAAGTGGCGTTGTGTAAGGAATTGGGACTGACTCCAGCACAGGCCGCGTCCACTCCACCACAGCCCGCGCCTTCGCCCGCCCCCGCAGACACACAAGAAGAGGAGAGTGACGATGACGCTGCACAATCAGAATCCCGCGCCGCCTAAGAATTTCACGCTGACCGCACAACTGAATGTCACCGCCGGCGCCGACGCTGGCGAAGGCAAAGTTAAGCTGCCGCGCTTCAGCATGGTCGCTTATACCGGCGGCATGATGCGGATCGCCGGCTGGCGGCATCCGGTCATCGTTGACCTGGCCGGCTTGGCCATTCCCGCGCAAGCCCGACCGATTCGGTATGAACACGATCCCAAGGCCGGCGTCGGACACAGTGAATCCATCCGCGTCGAGAGTGGCCATCTCGTTGCCGCCGGCGTGATCTCGCGTAACACCGAGGCGGCGCGCGATGTAGCCACATCTTCCGCGAACGGTTTCCCCTGGCAGGCCAGCATCGGCGCCAGCGTCGAACAGTTCGAGTTCGTGAAGGAAAACGAGTCCGTGCTTGTGAATGGCCGAGGGTTCAACGGGCCGGTCAACGTCGTTCGCAAATCCGTCCTCGGCGAAATTTCGTTTGTCGATCTCGGCGCCGACGGCAATACCTCGGCCAGTGTGGCGGCCTCGGCTGTCGAAATTACCTCTTCGGAACCCCTGCAAAATCAGGAGAAAAACCCCATGACGATTACCGCTGTTGCTGACGAAACGACTTCCACCGACACGAACACGCAGACCACCACGCCGACAAACATCCCCGCGACGACGGTTCAGGCAGGCATGGCATCAACGCCCATCGCCACCACTTCCGCCACCACTTCCGGCCCTGCCGCCGTCGTCGCCTCGACTTCCGCCGACGATCCCGTCACGCAGATGCGGCAACGCATCGCGGCTGAGACCCGTCGCATTGACGCGATCCGCGCGCTCTGCGCCGGCAAGCATTCCGCCATCGAGGCCCGTGCCATTGAAGAGGGTTGGGACACGTCGCGGACCGAGTTGGAGGTGTTGCGCGACGCCCGGCCCAAGGTTGCCCACATCGGCGCGCGACAGCAGGCTTCGACGCCGCAGGTGTTCGAGGCGGCGGGGTTGATGGCGGCGGGCGTGTCGATGAGCCGCATCGAGGCGACCTATGCCGAGCCGGTGTTGGAGGCGGCACATCGGATGCGCGGTGTCGGCATTCAGGAGTTTTGCGAAATCGTTTGCGGCCAGCAGTTGCCGCGATTCCGTTCCGACGCCTCTGGGTGGCTCCAAGCGGCGTTTAGCACCGCGTCGCTGCCGGGCATTTTGTCGAACATCGCGAACAAGATGTTGCTCGAAGGGTACAACTACGTCGAGGACGCTTGGCGGCGTATCGCGAAAATTGCCAGCGTCAACGATTTCAAGGAGCACAGCCGTTATCGCATGACCGGCGGGTTTACGTTTGTGCAAGTCGGGGCTGACGGCGAGTTAAAGCACGGCAAGATCGACGAGATGAAGTTCGGTCAGAAGGCCGACACCCACGGCATCATGTTCTCGTTGACGCGGCAGATGATTATCAACGACGACATGGGTGCGTTCACGGACATCCCGCGCCAGATCGGCATGGGCGCGGCCGAGGCCATCGCCGACGCCGTATGGGGCTTGTGGCTGCGAAATCCCGTTTGCAACGACGGCAAGCTGTTTTTCTCCGCCGACCACCGCAATTTCGCCGCCGGCGCCGACACCGCCCTCACCGTGGATGGCCTGACCAAGGCCGAGGTGGTTTTCGGCGAGCAGGCCAAACCCAACGGCAGACCGCTGGGCATTCCCGCGTCGATCCTGCTCGTGCCGACGGCGCTGAAAGTGCCCGCCGAGATGCTGATGAAGAGCGTGCTGCTCAACGAAAACACGACCACGCCGAAGCCCTCGGCCAACCCGCACACCGGCAAGTTCGAAGTCGTCTCCAGCGTGTACCTCTCCAGCGCGGCCTTCACCGGCCACTCGTCCAAGGCGTGGTACTTGCTCTCCGACCCTAACCGCCTGCCCGCCATCGAGATCGCGTTTCTCAACGGTGTGGACCGGCCCACGGTCGAGAAAACCGACGCCGACTTCAACACCCTGGGCATCGCATTCCGAGGCTACATCGACTTCGGCGTGCGCGAGCAGGATTTCCGAGGGGCGCTGAAGATGCAGGGGTTCTGACGGGGCTGACGGGGGCACGGGCGTCTCGCCCGCGCAAGGTAGTAGGACACGGCCCCGCTTGTCGCGGGTGCCGTGTCCCTGACGGCCTGCACCACACTTAAAAGGACAGGAAAAACACATGCCAACCGCACAATTCATCCACAACGGCAACGCGATTGACTACACACCCACCACCAACGTCAGCGCCGGCGACGTGATCGTCCTGGGCGACTTGGTGTGCATCGCCAAGTTGGACATCCCCGCCAACACCCTCGGTGCCTTGGCAGTGGTCGGCGTTTTCGACATCGCCAAAGCCACCGGCGCAAGCACCGCCATCGCGGCCTGGGCCACCTGCTACTGGAACGCCACCACCAAGCAGGTAACAACCGTCGCCACCGGCAACAAACTCATGGGCACATGCCTCCAAGCCGCCGGCGACACCGCCGATACCGTCCGCATTCGTTTGAACCAATAACGACAGGCTTAGCAGCACGCCTCGTGCCCTGACAGTCTGCGGATGGAGCAACCATGAACTTCCTTCAACGCGGCATCGCATGGCTGGATCGGCAGCGTGTGGCACGTCTGTCTCAGCCGGTGCAGTACCAGCGTGGCGGCAAGTCGGTTGAACTCGCCGCCACGCTGGGGGCGACGACGGTAGAGATCACCGACGACGCCGGTGCAATGGTGCGTTCGCCGCAGATGGATTTCATCGTTTCCACCGACGCACTGGCCCTGGGAGGCGTGCCCGTGACGCCCCGCATCGGCGACAGAATTTTCGTCACCCGCGCCCCTGGTGAGGACGGCACTGTGAAAACGCTGGTGTATGAGGTGCTCTCGCTGCCTGACGGCCGGCACTACAGGCCGTGCGACCCCGGCAGACGAATGACGCGGATTCACGCCAAGCAAGTGGATGAAATTTTCAATCAGGAATGATCGGAGTAGTCATGTGCCCAAACCGTGAATACGAGCGAGTCTGCAAGAACGATTTGCGTGTTATCCACGCCAAGCTGGACAAACTGGACGAAGCGATTCGCGGGAATGGCAAGCCAGGCATCCAACGCCGTCTTGACCGCTTGGAGGCCGTCGATGCCGCGCGTTCGAAATTGCTCTGGATCACCGCAGCCGCAGTGGTGGCGTTGGCGGTCGGGGCGTTGTGGAAACTCATTTTCGGAGCATGAACATGTCCTCGATCATTGCCATTGTCGATGCCGTTGTCCAAGCCTTGAACGGCCATTCATTCAGCCAGCCGTTCACGGCACGGCGTCATTATGTGCCGACCTTCGATCTGAAGGACATGAAGAACCTGCATGTGACGGTCGTGCCGCGCGGTGTGGAAATGTCCACCGCCAGCCGAACGCTGCTTCAGCACGACGTACAGATCGACATCGGCATTCAGCAAAAACTCCCCGCCGACACCACCAGCGACCAAGCCCGCATCGACACGCTGATGGGTCTGGTGCAGGAGGTCGCGGATGTTCTTCGGGCGGCTGGGCATTTCGATGAAGCACAGTGGGTCAGAACGGAAAACAAACCTGTCTATTCGCCGGAGCACCTGGAGCAACTTCGCCAATTCACCAGCGTGCTAACACTGACGTTGCGGACGTTACGGGCCTGATCGTGACATTTGGAGTGAACACCTGATGCGCAACATCATCATGCGAACGGTCTCTGTGACGGCGGAATACCAGCCGCTGTCGGCGGTCAGCCTGGTCGGCAGTGTCACGATCTCCACCTTGCCGAGCAACGCCGGCGACGTGTTTTTCAGAGGCGACGACGGCAGCGACGTGCCTCATCAGCCGGGCGAATGGTACGAGTATTTCAGCGTTGATCTGTCGGGCATCTTCGTCAAGGGCACGCCCGGCGACATGGTGAAAATTGTGGGAGGCACCTGGTAATGCCATACACGTGCATGTGCAATTCCGGCAGCGGCGGTAGCAGCGGCGGCAATCACGAATGTTCCTGCGGGCGTCGCGATGTGCTGCTCATTCCGTTTTTCCACCGGGAACGGATCGCGAACGTGACGTGGGATTTCCGCTTCTGCCTGACGCCCGTGGCCGACATGAATTTCGCCGCTCCGCTGCTGGCCGGCGACACCACCGTTGACATTGCCGGCTTGCTGTACCGCGTGGATTCTCGCGCCGTGCCGGGTGAGGTACTTCCGCTCACCACGGCTGGCGTCGCCACGGAGCGGGTGAAAACCAACATCACCATCGGCTACGTGTCGGGGATTTTGATTGTCCCGCTGACCCCAGGCCAACTCGCGTCGGTTTCGCACGGAAAGTCCTATATCGCGCGTATGCAACAAAAGGCCCGTGGTCACGATGAATGGAGCATCCCACATGATGTCATCGTCACACTGTAAAAAACTGATCGGCATGATGCTTGTCGTCGTCGTTGCCGGCGCCCTCTCCACGGTGTCACTGTTGGCGTGCCTCATCACGGACTGTCCGGTCGGGGCGATCAAGTACGACGCCGACGAGGCTGTCGCCATACACGGCAGCGCCGAAGCGTTCGACAAGCTGAATCCGATCCTGCTGCCCGGCATCACGCCGGGCGACGCGACGGCTTGGTTCAACAGTTCGGTTACGAAACTCACGACGTTGCGCGGGTACGCTCACGCGGGCCGGGGCGCGGGCACCACGCAGCAGTCGGCGAACCGGCAGGTGATGTTGGTCCAAATCTGGGGCTGGCGTGACACAAACGGCGACGGCCAGGCTGACGCGAAGGACCGGAACAAGGTGTGGGTCAAGCTGCTGGAACTTCGACCCTCGCAAAATAACGGCGACGGCAGCGGCGGGAATGTCGTCGGCTGGGACGTACCGACCCTCACGGCGGCAATCAAGACTTCGACGTGGCGCGGGGATTTATTGCAGGGCCGTGAGCTACCGCTGAAACAGGGCCGGTCGTGGCTGTTGCTCATTCGTGTCGTCGATCTGATGGGCAACACGAATCTGATGGACGTGCCCGGCGGCTTGGAAAAGTGGTGGGACGGCACCGAGGGCGGCGCGGGTAGTGGCGTGGACGGCGATCAGTATGTGGATTTTGCGGGGAATACGCCGGGGACAGGCGATCAGCGAATTTTGAGTCGGCATGTGGCGTGGATTTACGCCCCGACCTTGGAGTGAGCGCTCAACGCAAACGAAAGGATGGCTGTGATGAAAAAATGTGCAAACGTGACGGTGGTTGTGATGTTGGTGTCGGTGATGGTGGCGGCCCTGCTGTCGATGTCGGCGTGGGCGGCAGACAACGCGGAACTCCGCAAAGGGATTGAAGAGGCGCAGCAAAAGGGCAACCTCCAGGCCGCGATGAAGTTGTCGCAGGAACTGGAGTCCTCCACGGTCCACGATGGCGACTGGGGGCACAACGGCAAGCTCATGGCCAATTTGCTGTACCAGACCAAGGGCGTGGCGGCGAAGGTGGAGTACCTCCGATCTGCGTTCGAGGCTGCTGTCGAACTGGAAGGTGCCGCCGTCACGCATCGTAAGCAGATGATTAGTTCGGCCTGCTACGACTACTGGGCTGGCGATGCCCATTCTGTGGTGATGGCTGAGATGGACGTTCAATACCTTGGGGCGAACGCGCACAACGTCGAGTTCTTGTACAGAGGATACTTCGGCCTGAAAAAATACGAGGACGCGCTGGGTGTTCTGGACAGATTCCCCGACGCCTTGCCCAACGATCAGACGGTTTTGCGGCGGCTTGACGCCCTCGTTGCCCTCAAACGAACGGATGCCATCGGCGACGCGGCGCTGGAGTTCGTCAAGGTTTCCGCCGATCCGCTCAAAGCGGCCAATGCCTTGCAATATCTGTTGCCCGGTGACGATGTGGCCCTGTGCGTCGGGTTGACTGCCCAGCAGGTCCTCGACACGCGGAAAACCGAACTTCGCCGCAGTACGGGGCGTCTCGCTCCGAACGTGCTGGTCGCCCTGGCCAACCAACTGACCAAGGGCGGCGACGACCGGCCCCTGCGAGTGAGCGATGAAGCCCGCGCCCTGGCGGCGAAACTCGCCGACACCGACGCTCCATTGGCTGGCTATTTGCAGCCGCTGTTGGCGGGTGACTACAAGGCCGCGTTCCGCTACGCCTACGCTCAGGCCAAGGCGTCCGAGTCCGACGGTGAATACGTCATGTGGATCAACGTGGCAGCGGGCGCGATTCGGTGTGCGGATCAACACTACAACGGCCGGGCTCTGGCGTTCATTCAGTACGTCAACGGCACGTTGGCCACCAACCCCGTGGCCGACTGGGAGGTGGACGAATGAGCAAACTGGGCAAGCGGACAAAGGAAACTCTCGGCGTTGCCTGGATGTCGGCGGCAATCCTCGCGGCCATTCTGTTGGTGCAGTGGGCTTTCGGGCAGGAGCGCCCGCCCGTACCGTTCGCGGAATCGTCGGTGTCCATCCCGGCCCCGCACGTCGCAGAGCAGGTCCACGACGCCACGCCTGCCAGCATGACGATTCCCGATCTGGGCATCGCGTCCGTGTCGCTGGGCGTCCTGCTGGACGCTGCGGAATCCAACATCGCCACGGGTGTGATGACCATCGACGGCCAGCAGCAGGCCGTTGGCGCGGGAGTAGTCATGATGAACGCGGACCTTTACGCCATCGCCCGCCACGATCCGGGCATGACGGCCCCGTGGGTGTCGCCGTGGGAACTCCGCGACAATCAGTTCGACGGTGCGGTAGTCGATTCCGCCCGCGCGACCGCCTTGTTGCTGTCCTGCGATGACGAACCAGCCCTGCACGAATACCTGGTTGGCGAGGGTTTCACCCTCCGCCAGCCGAACGCCCCGACGCGGGCGCTGCCGGATTTCCTTGTCGGCGTGACGGCATACGAGTACGCGAGCGCCTACTGCCAGGCCGACCAGGACGTGCTGGAGAATGTCAAGCCTTCCGGCGTAACGGTGCTGCGGTTTGTGGACCGAAGCGAGCGGGCCGTGGCATTTGCCCTCGCGCATCCCGAGCGCCAGTTCCTTGTTATTGCCGACATCAACGGCCTGTCCATCGACGCCCTGCGTATTCTCGCCGGCGACAACATAGTGGGCGTGGTGGTCGGTCATTACCGCCACGCCGATGATGAGCCGGTGGACTTCGCCACGTCTGCGGCGGATGTGATGCGCGTGGTGCAGGCGATCCGGCTGGTCAGCGACGCGCCGGTGCTGCTGGCGGTGGGCGCCGTCAATATCCACACGCGCGACACGGAACGCTCCTGGGCGGACGCTTTCGGCGACGACCTGAAATCTTTTGACGGCTTCGCCATCTACGGCCTGGCCCGGTTCCCTGCCATCCTCGAAGCCGCCGAGAATCCCCGTGAACTCATTCTGCGTCGCATGGGCTTGCCTGACCGTCCGTGCATCCTCGTCGAGTTCACGGGAACGAGCCATCAGTACGCAGCCACCGAAGCCGGCTATGTCGAGAAGGTCTGGAACGCCAAGGCCAAATCCTTGATTGCGACCTTGCGCAAGCAGCACTGGCACGGCCTGGTCACATGGTCCGCCACCATCGACGATGCCCGCATCAAGGCCAACGCTCTGCGAAACGCGATGCCGACCCAGCCCCAGGGACCGCCACAGTGAACGGCGTGGGTGTTGACTTCAAGCTGCTGTTCTTTGACCGAGCAGCGATAGCGAATCAGATGGACACCAGGGCGCGTGTTGCCTTGGGCAAGTTCGGGGCCTTGGTGCGAAAAACCGCCGTCGCCAGCGTGAAAGAGGCCCCGCCCTTCAAGCACGCGCCAGCGGGATCGCCACCGTTCTCACACATGGCCGCTCGGCGGCGAGCGATTAACCGCAAGCGGAAGGCAGAAGGACGGCCAAAGGCCAAGACGGGTTTCAAGGGCCTGAAGCACATTTTGTATGCCTACGACCCGGTGAAACGCTCCGTGATTATTGGGCCAGCCAGCAACCGCAAGCGGTCGATCACGATCCCGGAAATTTTGGAAGAGGGAAAACTTAACGTCTCGGCGCACCCGCTGATGGGGCCTGCATTCCAAAAGGCTCAACCCAGGCTGCAAGAGCTTTGGGCGTCATCGGTGAAGTAACACCTCGCGAACTCACACAGAAACACCTGTGGCCGCACGAACTGCGCGCTTCCACAAAGCATGGGAGTCCTAACAAATGGCAACCTTCATTCTCGGCAAGGACGGCAAGCTGTATTTCGGTGTCGCGGGCACGACGGCCTCGACGGAGATGGGCAACGTCCGCGACGTGACGCTCACGATGGAGGCTGGCACGGCGGATGTGACCACCCGCGCAAACTTCGGCTGGCGAGCCACCGCGCCCACGCTCCGCGAGTGTACCTGCGAGTTCGAGATGGTGTGGGACCCGGCTGATCCTGGCTTCACGGCCATCAAAAACGCTTTCCTCGCGTCGGCGTTGATTGCCTTGAAAATCCTCGACAAGGCTGGCGGGCAAGGTCCTGACGGTGATTTTGCCATCACGTCGTTCAGCCGCAAGGAGGCTCTGGAGGAGGCCATCATCGTCAGTGTGACCGCGAAGCTCTCGCTGTTCAGGACCTGGATCAACGGCACAGGAACGTAGGCCATTCGGTAGCCACTCAATGCGGCAGTTCTGCCGACACGGTGATTTGATTTTTCCCGAACAAAATCCCAGAAAGGACCCCGTATGAAATCGTTTATGGACAGCACAGGCCGGGCGTGGTCGCTGGCAATCAACGTCGATGCCGTCAAGCGCGTCAAGGCCCTGGTCAACGTCGATCTGTTGCAGGCCGTCGAAGGCAAGCTCATCGAGCAACTCGTCTCTGATCCCATCCTTCTCTGCGATGTGGTCTATGTCCTCTGCAAACCCCAGGCCGATCAGCTTGGCGTGAGTGATGAGGATTTCGGTCGCGCGATGGCGGGCGATGCCATCGAGCAGGCTACCTCCGCGATGCTGGAGGAACTGGTCGATTTTTTCCCGAGCCGCCGCCGGGCGCTGTTGACCAAGGCGGTGGGCAAATTCAGGACGCTCCAAGAGACGGTGATCTCGGCGGCAGAGGCGAGGCTGGACAGCGGGATGATCGAGAAGCGGTTAGCCGTAGAACTGGCGGCGCTGGACGCGGAGATCACGGCGACGCTTCAGTCACCCCCACGTCGAAACGGAGCGGAACCAATGGTGGAACTGCCGTCGCCGCCTGGCGTGCAATCTGGCAACTCGCCGGTGTCGTCGGCGTCGCCCCCGGCCCGCTGACGTTGCGGGAATTGTTCTGGCTGGCTGAAGCGACTCGGCGTGAAGCGTGGCAACATACCGCGTGGTTGAGTGCGATGATCGCCAATGCCAATCGTGATCCACACAAGAAACCTTCGCCGTTCCAGCCGGATGATTTCAACCCACTCGTGCAACGAGACAAAAAGGCAGGCGCCGTTGTCGTGGATGAAAACACCATCGGCGACCTAAAAGCAATGTTTACTGGGCAGACAAGCCCGGAAGAAAGGCAGGTGTGAACATGAAGAGGTACGTGAGTATGCGAGGCATGATTCTGGTGTTTGTTGCGGTGATCGTGATGACGTGTTTTTCCGGCTGCGGCAACGTGAGCCTGCGTGGCGATGCGCTCACGGCGGCGGAAACCTCCATGATGGACGCCTATCAGGCGGTGCATCGTTCCGGCGCGGTGGAGGCACACCGGTCGGGCACACCGACGTGGGAGCAGGCGTATATGTTGGAAAATTTCAAGCACTGGCGTTACTTCGTGCGCTCCGCGCGTAAGGACCTGATGTGGGGCCCGAAGCTGCCGGATGAAAGGGGTGAATAAGCATGGCTGATCTGCAAACGCAAATGAACGAATTGTTGACGAAGGTGCCCGCGTCGCAATGTCAAGCCGCCGCATCGTTGCTGGCGCAGTACGGGCCTCGGTTTTTCGCGATGGCGCAGGAGGAGGCATGGCAAATTTTGAGAAGGCTGATGGCCGGAGATTTAGAGGCAGTCGCAGAACTCGATTTGCAGCTCTCCAACGATCAATTTGTGGCCAAGGTGAAGGCTAACACCGCCCGCTGGGAGGCCGTCGCCAACTACAACGTCGTTCGTGAGAACATGCGAAATGAAATGCTCCTGCGGCTGGCTCCCATTGTGTTGAGTCTGTTGGCGGCGATGGTGTGTCTTTGACCGGAAAAATCGTGCAAAGAAAGGAGAATCTTCAATGAACA
>Ga0123353_10010874_pt1 | contig 12749 bp, 10 predicted proteins | sample TergutLab28metaG_3_FD_92763 | JGI IMG/M metagenome (GOLD analysis project Ga0123353, IMG submission 92763) | Labiotermes labralis P3 segment gut microbial communities from Petit-Saut dam, French Guiana - Lab288 P3 | ecosystem: Host-associated > Arthropoda: Insects > Digestive system > Gut ...
ATCTTTCCGAAGACCGCAAAGTCGACGGCATCATTGGCGATTTATCCGTGCGTGACAATATTATACTTGCCCTTCAGGTTATGAAAGGCTTTTTCAGGCCATTTTCCAAATCCGAGGCGGAAGCTTTTGCCGATGAATATATTAAACTTCTGGGCATAAAAACCGCTTCTACCAATACACCGATTGGCTCTTTATCCGGAGGAAACCAGCAGAAGGTCATATTGGCAAGATGGCTTCTTACGCATCCTGAGTATTTAATCCTGGACGAGCCTACACGCGGCATAGATGTCGGTACCAAAGTAGATATCCAAAAACTGGTGCTTCGCCTTGCCGAAGAAGGCATGAGCATTACGTTCATTTCATCCGAAATTGAAGAGATGGTGCGTACCTGTTCCCGCCTTGTCGTCATGAGGGATCGTAATGTTGTAGGCGCATTGGCAGGCGATGAGATAACCCAGGACAATATCATGCGCACTATTGCCGGAAGCTCCGGCGAAGCTGCCAAGGCGGTGTATCAAGGCACGGCATTTGAACCGAAGGCAGGGGGCAAATAATGCTTAAGTCCCAGGGCCTAATTAAAACAATAGGTACGAGATTTAATTTTGTACTTATGCCAGTAGCCGTTTTACTCTTGTTACTGGGAATCAATATAGTCGCGGATATTATCAGGCTTGGTTTGCCCCATGCCTTTAACTTCTTCGCGATTGAACTTAGATTGAACAACCTTGGTAACCGGGTGCTGGGCGGAAATCCAATCAGCATTTTAAACCTTGCTTCCGAACTCGCGATTATCGCAATCGGAATGACGCTTGTAACCGCCTCTTCGCGCGGTCAGGATATCGGTGTTGGTGCCGTCGCGGCTATTGGGGCGAGTGTTTTCGTCTATGTGATCCGTTTGAGTCAGGATGTTACTCTTCTTTGGGTTCTTTTTGCTTTTGCGGCAAGTATCGCCGCTGCCATGCTTTGCGGTGTATTTAACGGCATTTTGGTTGCCAAGTTTAAAATACAGCCAATGATTGCGACCCTAATCATGTTTACATCCGGCCGTTCAATTGCTTATGCGATAAACGGCGGGGCGTCTCCCAAGGTTTTTGATGACTTTACCCTGCAAATCGGCGGTTTTATTCACGGGGTGCCGGTTCCAACCCCGATATTTATCGTGCTGTTTTATGGCTTAATCTTTTTCCTCGTCTTTAAATTTACGAACCTCCGGCTCTATGTACAGTCAATAGGTATTAACGAAAAGTCTGCCTATTTAAACGGGATTAACCCTACCGCAATTAAAATGCTGACTTTTGTTATTATAGGGTTTTGTGTCGCCGGCGCGGGAGTCATAAACGCCTGCAGAATGCAAAGGGTGGATCACCTGGCCATTTTGGGTGGAATCGAGATGGACGCGATTTTGGCTGTTGCAATCGGCGGAAATTTATTAAGCGGTGGAAAATTCAGCATTGTTGGTTCTATCATCGGCGCTTATACAATCGAAACTTTAAACGTAACCTTGCTCAGGCTTGGAGTTTTACCGGAGCCAATCAGGGTTTACAAAGCGACATTCATCATACTGCTTATGGTTTTAAGCTCACCTGTCATTAAAAGTTTTATTACCCAAATGTGGAGCAGCTTAAGGATGAAACATGGCTCTGCCGGAAAGGAGGAAGCTTAGTATGCAAAATAATTCTTCCTTTGCCAAACGAATCGCGGGTAATATAGCGCAGCTTACGGATTCCAATTTATTGCTTTTAATTGCTGTTTCCATTTTCATTGTTTTGTACGGGGCCGCAATGGTTTTTTTGGGAGGCAGCTTTACAAGGTTCCAGGGTTTATTTGATTTATTCAACAACAACGCATCGCTGCTCATTCTTGCCTGCGCCTTAAGCATAGTGATGGTCGGAGGCGGCATTGACATCTCTGTTGGCGGTGTTGTTGCCCTGGTTACCGCTGCTTGCGCGGTTTATCTTGATTCCGGCTCCGGTAATATTTTGGGGTCTATAGGTATTGCTTTGGGCATTGGCTTAACATTCGGGCTGGTTCAGGGCTTTTTGGTTGCGTATATGAATGTTCAGCCGTTTATTATTACTTTGGCCGGCATGTTTTTTGCCAGGGGAATGGCAACTGTAATTACAAAAAATTCACATACAGTTACGCTGGAAAGTTTTGTTCAGCTTAGGAATATCAGGCTGGAAATTGACTTTTTGGGTTATGTCGCAAGAAGCGGCAATTTAATCCCCGCAACAATAGACATAGGGGTTTTCATCGCTTTATTTCTGGTGGTGATTATCGCTGTCGTTTTGAAGTGGACGAGGTTTGGACGCAGTTTGTACGCTATCGGCGGCAACAACCAAAGCGCACTGATGCTTGGGATCAATGTCAAGCGTACAAGGTTTTACTCACATGTAGTTTGCGGATTCCTTGCCGGCATCGCGGGGTTTGTTTTTCTTTTGAAAGCAGGTTCCGGTTATTCACAACACGCCATGATATTCGAAATGAGGGCAATTGCCGCGTCCATCATAGGCGGTACAATGTTAACCGGTGGTGTCGGTAATATCGTAGGTTCGCCCATCGGTGTTTTGGTATTGATGACGATTGAAACCATTGTGCGGGGCTCGGGGATTACTGCCGGCGGCAGGATTTGGCTGCAGGATGTGACAACGGGGATAATACTTTTCCTTGCGCTTATACTGCAAAGCGTGATTCTCTCGCACCGGGGCAGCGGCCTTTTTAAAAAGAAGATTTCCAAATGGCTGAAATCACCTTGACTTGGCTATGTTAAAATTATCAAAGAAAATTCGTAAAATTTTAAACTTTTTGAGTTTTTTCCCAAAGGTTCCGGAAATATCTTAATAATTTGAATAAAACTCAATAACAAAGATCATGTACGAAATGGTAGCGCTCCCATAACATATAGGAAATTATTCTTTTTTGGAGGATTGTATGAAAATATTGCAAGCTATAATGCTTGTACTAGCTATATTGCTATTATTGTTTGTCGCGATTGAGCTTTTTTTTGATAGTGGCAGCGAATCAAGCAGGAACGGCCTCATCACGGTCGGTTTTTCGCAGTGCAAAGCGGACGAATCTGACTGGCGCATGCATAACACCAGATCAATGTCCACGGCATTCAATCATCCGAATTATCGCTTGATCATCGCCGATTCAAACAACGACGCCGCAAAGCAGATGGCCGACGTGCAGGGTTTCATCAATCAGAAAGTTGACTACATCGTAATTGCGGCTGTCAACGAAACCGGCTGGGAAACAGTCCTCCGAAACGCCCAGGCGGCCAAGATTCCCGTTATCCTGATGGACCGTACCATTACCGCTCCCGAAAGCCTTTATACAGCCTGGTTTGGCGGCAGCTTTAAGGAAGAAGGCAACACTGCCGTAGCATGGATGGAAAAACATTTCGCAGGCAGAACCGCGAGCGTCGTTCATCTCCAGGGGCAGTTGGGCGCGTCAGCCCAGGTGGGACGCTCCGAAGCGCTGATGGAAGGCATTAGCAGAAACAAGTGGAACCTTCTTGCACAGCAGTCAGGCGATTGGGGAACCGATCAGGCCAGGAGCATTATGACATCGTGGATTCGCCAGTTCGGAATCAGGATCAACTGCGTCTATGCTGAAAATGACAACATGGCTCTCGGCGCCATCCGGGCTCTTCAGGAAGCCGGAATCAAGGTAGGCGGTTCTGAGGGAGTGGCCATCGTTACGTTCGACGCCAACAGGTGGTCTTTGGAAATGACCCGTGACGGAATTATCAACGCCAACGTAGAGTGCAATCCTCTCCTTGGCTCCGGTGTTTTCGAAATCATCCAGAACATGGAAAAAGGCATAATGCCCCCAAAGAGATCCCTGGCTTTCGAAGAAGCTTTTTTCTGGGATACCATCACACAGGCAATGATTGACCGCCGTGCGTATTAACCCTATCATACAATCGCCCATAAGCGCCGGAGAAAACTTTATCGGTTTCCAGGAGATGATAGTATGGATAAGACAATGATTAAGCAGGATATTATTGATGGTAAAACCAGTTTGGGCATTGAGCTGGGCTCTACCCGCATTAAGGCAGTACTGATTGGCGAGGATCACAAGCCTATAGCATCGGGGAGTTTTGACTGGGAAAACCGCTTTGTTGACGGAGTTTGGACTTACAGCCTCGACGATGTTTTAAAAGGATTAGAGTCAAGTTTCTCGAGCCTCGCCCTGGATGTAAAAAAAAATTACGGTGTAAGCCTTGTAAAAACCGGCGCCATTGGCATTTCCGCCATGATGCACGGTTACCTTGTATTTGATAAAGATGATAAACAGCTTACTCCCTTCCGCACATGGCGGAATACCATTACGGAAAAAGCCGCCGCCGAATTAACTCGAAAATTCAGATTTAACATTCCCCAGCGCTGGAGTATCGCCCACTTGTATCAGGCGATTCTCAATAAAGAAGATCATGTAAAAGACATTGCCTTTATAACTACTTTGGCGGGCTATGTTCACTGGAAACTTACCGGCAAGAAGGTAATAGGCGTAGGTGACGCTTCGGGAATGTTTCCGATAGACAGCGGGAAGAATAATTTCAACGGGGAAATGCTTGCAAGCATTGAAGCGGATTTGGGCTCGGCATTTTCGTGGAAACTGAAGGATATATTGCCTCAAGTTTTATGCGCGGGCGACAATGCCGGCGTATTAACCCAGGAAGGCGCAAAGCTGCTTGACAGTACGAATACACTTGAAAGCGGGATTCCGCTTTGTCCGCCGGAAGGCGACGCGGGAACCGGAATGGTCGCAACCAACAGCGTGGCCGAGCGCACCGGCAATATCTCGGCCGGTACCTCGATCTTTGCCATGGTTGTATTGGAAAAAGAACTGTCAAACGTGTATCCGGAGATTGATATGGTTACCACTCCGTCCGGCCGCCCGGTTGCCATGGCTCACTGCAATAACTGCAGTTCCGATTTGGATGCCTGGATAAAACTTTTCGCGGAGCTATCTGCCCTTGCGGGGTCAAGGCCGGATAAAGCCGCGCTTTATGATCTCCTTTTTTCTAAAGCTCTTGAAGCTGATGCGGACGGCGGAGGGATGCTGTCCTATAATTATTTGTCAGGCGAACATGTGACCGGCTTTGAGCAGGGCCGTCCCCTGTTTTTAAGGACTCCGGAAAGCCGTTTTACCCTGGCAAACTTTATACGAACCCTGCTGTTTTCTTCCATCGCCTCTTTAAAGCTTGGCATGAACATCCTGATCGAAAAAGAGAAAGTTCACCTCGATTGCCTTTTGGGTCACGGCGGGTTTTTTAAAACCAAGGATGTCGGACAAAAACTTATGGCGGCGGCCCTGAATGTTCCCGTGGCGGTAATGGAAAGCGCCGGTGAGGGAGGCGCGTGGGGTATCGCAGTGCTAGCGTCTTACATGCGGGAAAAAAGCGGGGGAGACACTCTTGAAACCTATTTAAAGGATAAAATATTTTTGGGAGTTCGGGGAGGACGCGTCGAGCCTGATCCCGTTATTGTACAGGGTTTTAAGGATTTTATCGGGCGTTATACGAAAGGCTTCGCGATAGAGCGGGCCGCAATTGATCATTTTGCGTAAAAAGGAGTGATTATGACGGATCTTAAAAAATTTGAGTTTTGGTTTATTGTGGGAAGCCAGGATCTGTACGGGGAAGAAACCCTCAGGCAGGTTGCAGCTAACGCAAAAGAGATGGCAAACGAATTTGCTTTGGATCCGCTATTGCCCTGTAAGCTAATTCTGAAACCGGTGGCGGTTACCCCGGAAGTAATACGCAGGCTCTTTGCGGAAGCGAATGCCTGTGAAAACTGCGCGGTAATTATCACCTGGATGCATACATTTTCCCCGTCAAAAATGTGGATACACGGCCTTTCAATAAATAAAAAGCCTCTCCTTCATCTTCATACCCAGTTTAACCGCGATATACCCTGGGCTTCCATCGATATGGATTTCATGAATTTGAACCAGTCCGCCCACGGGGATCGGGAACACGGTCATATCTATGCCAGAATGCGGCTGCCCAGAAAAGTTGTGGCGGGATTCTGGAAGGATCCCGGCTTGCGCCGCCGTATCGGCGTTTGGATGCGAGCCGCCGCCGCCCGTCATGACGGAATTGAATCAAAAGTTATGCGCATCGGGGATAATATGCGGGAGGTTGCCGTTACCGAAGGCGACAAGGTTGAAGCCCAGGTCCGGTTCGGCTGGCAGGTAAACACCTGGGGCGTGGGGGAATTGGCCGCCCGGTTCAGCGCGGTTAGCGATTCCGCCGCGGAAGCTCTGGCCGGCGAATACGCGAACATTTACAATTTGGCGCCGGAATTAAAATCGCCCGGGCCGGGAAGAAGCGCAATGCTCGAACAGGCCAAAATCGAAATAGCCATGAGGGAAATGCTTGACTCGCTTGGCGCCAAAGCCTTTACCACAAACTTCCAGGACCTTCACGACCTTCCGCAACTGCCGGGCCTTGCCGTTCAGCGGCTTATGGCGCAGGGTTATGGTTTTGGCGCGGAAGGCGACTGGAAGCAGTCAATGCTGACCCGCAGCGCCAAAGTAATGGCCTCGGGGCTCCAGGGCGGATCTTCATTTATGGAAGATTACACTTACCATTTCGAGCCTGGCAAGGAAGCCGCTCTCGGCGCCCACATGCTTGAGATTTGCCCTTCCATTGCCGCAGGCAAACCTAGGGTTGAAGTTCACCCCCTTGGAATAGGAGGCAAAGCGGATCCGGCACGCCTGGTTTTTGATGCTGCCCCCGGCCCGGCGGTTCTGGCCACCTTAATCGATCTCGGCGACCGTTTCAGAATGATACTCAATGAAATTGAAACCATCAAAATAGAAAACGAGATGCCAAAACTTCCCGTTGCGCGTGCTCTCTGGAAACCTTATCCCAGCCTGAGCGGCGCTGCCGAGGCCTGGATACTTTCGGGCGGTACGCATCACGCTGTCTATTCAAGCGCATTAAGCGCGGAATACTTCCGCGACTGGGCCGAGATGAACGGCGTTGAGTTTATCCATATAGACAAAAACACCCGATCCGAGAGACTCCAGGATGAATTGCGCTGGGGCGAGGCCTATTGGAAACGTTGATATGCTTTCATTTAAAAGTTTAAGAGAAGAGGCCTACGAAGCCAATCTCGAAATAAAACGCCAAAACCTTGCCATCTATACCTGGGGGAATGCTTCCGCGTTTGATCCCGCCAAAAGCGTCTTTGCCATTAAGCCGTCGGGCGTTGCCTATGACATGCTCGATCCCCAATCAATGGTTATTGTTGATCTTGACGGAAGGATTGTTGATGGCAACCTGAAACCTTCTTCTGATACAAAAACCCATCAGGTCCTGTACAGAAAATTTTTCGGTATTCGCGGCATTACCCACACCCATTCACCCTATGCGGTCGCCTGGGCCCAGGCAAAAAAACCCGTACCGGTTTTTGGAACTACCCACGCCGATCACGGGACAGAGGATATTCCCTGCACGGAATATATCAGCCCCCAGGCGGTTAAAAACGATTATGAACTTGAAACGGGTAATCTTATTGTAGAAACTTTCAGGAATAACAACATCAGCCAGGCGGAAATGACCATGATACTTGTTGCCGGGCACGGACCTTTTGCCTGGGGCGATAGCGCCGCGAAATCGGTGTACCACGCCGCGGTTTTGGAAGAAATCTGCAAAATGGCGTTCCTTACCCTGACCCTTGATCCGTATATCGAGCCGCTGCCGGAGCACATCAAGAGAAAACACTGGGAGCGCAAACACGGCCAGGACGCTTATTACGGGCAGAGTGAATGAGAGCGGATGCGTTAGGCGGAAATTGCCTGCTCTTCGCTTTTTTTGATTGTCAGCGCAAAAAGGCTGTTGATTAGTCCCATCAGGGCGGATATGGCGAATAAAACTTCTATCCCGGTGATTTTCCAGATCCACCCGCCCAAAAGGGCAATGAATATGCTTATGAAATGGTTTACCGAAATGCCGGTAGACAGGGTAGCCGTGATTTCCTCCTGGCTCGAAGCGATACGCTGGACATAAACGTTATTCGCCATGCTGGCCATTGAGATGATCGAGTCAAGTACAAAATTGCTGCAAACCACAATAAAAGCTATTTTGGGAGGGAAAAGCCTGTGGGCAAAACCGTAGAGGAGGCAGACCACGATAAGTATCAGGGTATCGCCTACCAATACAACCTTGTATCCGAGCTTGTCGATGATCCTGCCCGTCAGGGGGCCGAAGAGTATTCCGAAACCGGCGCATGCCGCGAAGAGCAATGACATAATTGAGGGATTGGCCCCGTAATGCAGAATCAGAACATAAGGCGCGAAAGTCAGAAAAATCTGCTTTCTTCCGCCGTAAAAAACTTCAAGAATATAGTACTTGCTGAATTTTTTCGCGAAATAAAAACGGCGTTTCCTGGATTTAAGGGTTGTCTCTTTCAGCGCCAGAACCACGAGGGTTGTGATGATCATAAGGGCGCAGGATAGGCCGAAAACCAGCCTGTACCCAAGGATGTCAGTCTGCTTGACACCCATGCGGGCAAGGATGATAAAGATCGCTGTCACAAGCAGGAACCCCGTTATTTGGCCCAATTGGTTGATGGAACTTGTTATTCCAAGGGAGATTCCGGCTTTTTCCCGCTTTGCAAGGTCCATTGAAATGGTAGTTTTAACCGGCATGGTGATGTGTTCCCCCGCGCTGAATAAAACCATAAAGAACACAACCAGGAATTTGGACATCAGGAAGGGACTGGAACTGGAAAGGAGAAGCCCCGCGATGCCTCCCGACATGATGGCCACGCCTATCTTGAAAATCCTGCTGTCGGAGTAGCGGTACAGGAGGGCAAGGATGAAAATAACCATGAAGCCCGGGATTTCCCTGAAAAATTCCACAATTCCGCGTTCAAAAGGGGAAATGTGAATGATCTCGGCGAGGTAATTGTCCTGGATGCCCCGGTAAAGTCCGAACGCAATCCCTGAAAATACGAGGACGCTTAAAAAACGGGCGATTTTGGCTTCAGGCCGGTAGACATCGGTGAAAAAGGCAAGACGGGGCATAAGGGGAGTATCTTATATTCGGGATTTTTTGTACAGCATATTGTATAATAATGTAGCAAGTACAATAAAACTTTAAGGAGTATTTTGATATGAAAAACCTGATTTTAAACCCCGGTTCCACTTCCACAAAAATCGCCGTGTTCGATGACAACACCATGCTTTTTTCCAAATCGATCCGTCACCCGCAGGAAGAGCTTGAGAAATTTTCCGGGATAATAGCCCAAAAGCAGTTTCGTTCCCAGGCTGTTATGGATACCTGCGATGAGCAGGGAATAAAACTTTCCGAAATCGCCTCGGTTATCGGTATCGGCGGGCTTTTATATCCCGGCGTGGGCGGTGTTTATGAAGTAAACGATGCCATGGTTCGGGATTTAACCGCCTGCACATACGGCGAGCACGCTTCAAACCTCGGCGGGGTGCTGGCGGCGGAGATTGGCCTGCGCCTGAACGTAAAATCCTACATCGCCGACCCTGTTACCACTGATGAAATGCAGGAAGTAGCCCGCATGTCGGGAATGCCCGAAGTTGTCCGAACCGGCAAGTGCCATACCCTGAACCAAAAAGCCGTCGCGGCGATGGCGGCGAAAGAACTTGGCAAACCCAGGGATTCCTGCAATCTGGTGGTGACGCACTTAGGCGGCGGTATATCCATCGCCGCTCATCGCGGGGGACGTATCGTTGATGTCAACGATGCCCGCGGCGAGGGACCTTTCTGCATGGATCGTTCAGGCGGAATACATGTGCTTGAAATAATCAAGATGTGTTATAACGGCAAATACACCAAAGACGAAATGCTGAAACGCTTTAACGGTTCGGGCGGCTGTGTCGCTTACCTTAACACCCGCGATTTTTTCGATGTCATGAAGTGGCGCGCGGAAAAAGATCCAAAGGCAATTGCCGTTTATGAAGCCATGGCTTACCAGATAGCCAAAGAAATCGGCGCGGAAGCGGCGGTGCTTAGAGGGAAAATTGACGCCCTTGTATATACCGGAGGAATGGCCAGGGAAAAGGAATTTATTGATGATATTTCTGGATATGTAGGCCACCTGGCGAAGACGCTTGTGTTTCCCGGCGAATTTGAACTTGAAGCGCTGGCTTCCTACGCAGCCCAGGTTCAAAGCGGGGAAATTACGCCGCTCGTTTACCTGGGCGACCAGGGTTAATTCTCCGCCGGATGGTTTTTCAGTTTAGAAACAATTTTATCAAAAAAATTGAAAAGGAATAACCCGAAAAGAATGATAATTCCTCCGAGAATTGCGGAGGAATCGGGTATTTCTTTCGCGAAGAGCACTCCCATTATTGTCGTTAAAAACGGAGTCAGGAACATGTAGTTTGTTACGGAAGAAGCGTTTTTAACTTTGCTTAAGGCGTGTGCCCAGCAGATGTAGGCAATGGCGCTGGGAAATATCCCGAGAACGAGCATGTAAATAATATAGATTGCCGGCGCGTTTCGTACTTCCCCTGCAGTTTGGGGCAGAAAAAAGATCAGTAATGCCGCTCCAAACCATATACTAATTACCGAAGCCTGGATTGATGAATATTTCTTTGTTATTCTCCGTTGAAGCAGGTTGTAAGCGCTTAATGAAAAACTTGCCAATAAGAGCCATAGTATGCCGATGTTAATTGACAGGATTCCGTTCATAAGCGTTAAAACACCAACCCCTATGAATTCAATTACGGTGGCGATGTACTGTATGAGCTTTAATTTTTCTTTGAGAATGATCCTTGCCATTAAAGTGGTTAAAACCGGCGTTATCGCGATGACGAGGCTTGCGGTTGATGCCGAAACTGTCGCGCTGCCAACATGAAACGCGACCATGAAAAGGGAAAACCCGAAAAACCCGGAGATAAAAAACCATTTTAAGTCTTTGATTTCCGGCATTTTAATTTTGACAAATATGGAAAATACCACCAGGAAAACCGCGGCGATGTAGTATCTCAAAGCTCCCAGAGCGTAAGGTGTAAAATACCGTAATCCCAGGCGGATAAAAACATACGCGGATGCCCAAAAGAAGATGGTTATTATTGCGTAAAGGTGATAATTTTCTTTTAGCTTCATATGGCACTGTGCATGTTATCTATCCTGGTTTACGTAATGTGCTTTGCTACTTTTTCCCGCAGTTGATCCGGATTAAACGGCTTCACAATAAAATCGCAGGCGCCAAGGCCGATGGCCGCTGTTATATTATCCAGGGTCCCCTCCGAAGTAAGAAAAATGATCGGCGTTTTTATATGCCCGGTAAAGCTACGAATAATGGGAATTAACTCAAAACCGTTCAGATCGGGCATTAAGTAATCAAGGAGAAAGAGGTCGGGATTGACCTGTTTAAGGACATCTTTCAGCATCGCCGGTTTTGGCAGCTTGAACACTTCATACTCGCCGCCCAAGACCGATGACACTGCTTCAAGGATGGCCGGAGAATCATCGACGGCAAGCACCAAGCGCTTCCGGCCGGCTGTCTGCTTTTCCAGTTCTTCAATGTATGCCAGCAAGTTGGAATCCTCATCCGGATAATCTTCTGGTTTTTCCTTAATTATCGCAGACATTACCTGTGAATGAAGATCGTCAAAACCCTTTTTGATTTCTTGCGCGTGTAAAGCGGCCTGTTTGTTATCCCCCTTCCCGTGCGCGCTTGTAATCGTGTTCAGGGAATGATTAAACTTGAGGCAGCCCATTTTCTCGAATAAGACTATCATATCCTTTATGCTTTTCCAGTTTTTTATGCCGGAGCCATTTTCCGCATATTTTTCCAGGGTTACAGAAACATCGGGCGCAAGGCTTAAGAACGCGGAAAGCATTTTAAAATATTCGCCGGTTGTGAGCTTTTTCCTGCTTGCGGCAGCATTGCGCAAGTTTAAATCACCCTGCTTTAAGAGGTGAGAGAGGTTAAAATCATGGATGGTATTATCAGGGTTCATGTTTGTTTACTCCTTTTAGTCTTTCGATGATTTTATCAATATTGAATTGCTGCACGTTTTCCCATAACCAGGGAACAAGTTCGCCATCGGTTTCGTACTCGTAGCTTTCAAGCTCCTTAAGGGCCGCCTCCACCGTATCCATATCATAAGTCTTGCATGCTTCAAGCATTTTGAAAAGCACATCCTGGTCAGGTTTTGGTTTTAATGGCTTATTGGCAAGAGAGGATATTTTCGCAAGCATCCCTTCAAGACCTAATAAAAGGCTGGTGATTGCCCGGGTTAAATCGGCTTTCTTCCCGTTCACATATTCCCAATCTCCTTCTTTAGCCGCTTTTTCCAGGGCCTCCGCCATATCGCCAATGTGGTTTGCGCAGATGCTTCGGCTCGAACCTCTTATGCCGTGAACAGTTATTGCATAGTTATGCAAATTGTCGCTGTCTACCCCGTTTATGGATGCAAGGAGATTCCGGGTATTCGCGGTGTAAGAGCGAAGTACCTGCAAATAAGCGTCTGTGTCACCACTAAAGCGAGCCAGCCCCGCTTTTAAATCGATACCGTCTATTTTAAAGGTGAGGAGCCGGGAGCCTTGAGTCAGGGATTCCCCGTCGTTCTCGGACTGCGTCTCATTCCCGGTTTCCTCTTTTTCCTTTGATTTGTCACGAATCCAGCGTCGGATAACCGCGTCAAGCCGTGAAAGGTCAATGGGTTTTGAAAGGAAATCCTGGAAGCCTTTATTTATAAACATTTTATCATTGCCTGAAATCGCGTTGGCGGTCAGGGCAATA
>Ga0123353_10010875_pt1 | contig 12749 bp, 8 predicted proteins | sample TergutLab28metaG_3_FD_92763 | JGI IMG/M metagenome (GOLD analysis project Ga0123353, IMG submission 92763) | Labiotermes labralis P3 segment gut microbial communities from Petit-Saut dam, French Guiana - Lab288 P3 | ecosystem: Host-associated > Arthropoda: Insects > Digestive system > Gut ...
ATGTGTGCCGTCAACTTAAACCTGTTGACACACTGATACGAATTGCGCGAATCGACGGCAAGTACTTAATCGACCCAAAGGGAAATGCCGGCGGGAGGGGTTGCCACATCGACCCGAACTGCGTGGAAAAAGCAATCAAAAACAAGGCACTTCACAAAAGTTACAAAGGCAACGTACCACAAGAAATCTACGACGCACTTGCAAAATATACGGAAAAAGTATAATATAATTAAGAAGGAGAACTATGCAAGAACAGGCAAAATCAGGCGGAAAACTTGAAAACATTAAAAAGCTGACCGAGATACAACTCTCGCTTGAACTTTTGCGTGGGCGCGCACGGGACGCTAAAACAAGCCTTGATGATATTCTTGTGGGACTTCGCCAAAAACGAAGTGAAATAACCGCAACCCGTGATGAAGCGGTAAGGCGTGAGGAAACGGAAAAAAAATACGCAGACCTCATTCGCCAGCGCGAAGAAGAACGCCGCAGTGCGGAAGCTTCCGTCGATGCGAAATCAAAAGAACTCGCTGAAAAACGCGCAGCAGCGGCGGCGAAGGCAGCGGCGGCAAAACCTGTTCCACCGCCACCGCCATCACATCAACAAAACCCTGTCATTGCGATGAGTGAAACGACGCGGCAATCTCAACATGAAAAACCAGCCTTCACCCCAAAACAACCATACACGGCACAACGCACTTGGACGCCAAACCAATCAACATCAACAAGGCCTCCAAACACATACGGCGCACGGGCACCGTTCGACCCAAATCGCCCACGCCCACCATTCGACCCAAACCGACCACGCCCACCATTCGACCCGAATCGCCCTCGTCCACCATTTGACCCGAATCGACCAAGACCTCCATTCGACCCAAATCGGCCAAGACCACCATTTGATCCAAACAGACCACGCACAGCGGGGCCTGGCGGAGCGACAGCTCCGACAGAACGTTTTGTCCCAAAACCAAACACAGCTCCGGGCAAAAAGAAAGACAAAGGCTTTCAAGGTGAAGAAAAATCCTCGATGGACCGTCGAAGTTTACTTCGTCGTGGCATAATCGAAGAACACGAAATCGAGGAGCGCATGCTTACCCGCATGTTCCGCAATAAAAAATCAAAAGAAAACAGCGGGGGCGCAACGGCTCGTGACAAAGCTGCTTCTATTATAATCAACACGCACAACCTTACCGTTAAAACCCTGTCCGAAAAAATCGGCAAAACCGCATCCGAGATTATCAAACAACTCATGGTTCTCGGGAACATGTGTACAATCAATTCGATGATTGACTTTGCAACCGCCGAGCTTGTTTCAATGGAGTTCGGAATAATACTTGAACTTCAAGTCGAACAAACCTCCGAAGAAAAGATGCGCGCCCGCCACAAAAAGGGCGCAACGGACGAGAAAGGTCTTGAACCTCGTCCACCAGTCGTCACAGTCATGGGACATGTTGATCACGGAAAGACCTCGCTCCTCGACGCATTCCGCAAAACCAATGTAACCGCAAAAGAAGCGGGCGGGATTACCCAGCATGTCGGTGCTTACCAAGTCACCGCAAACGGCAAAAAGATTACCTTTATCGATACACCGGGTCACGAAGCATTCGACAAAATGCGTGCACGAGGTGCCAAGTTGACCGACATCGCAATCTTGGTTGTTGCGGCGGACGACGGCGTTATGCCACAAACTATCGAAGCAATCAAACACATCCAATCCCAAGAACTTCCAATGATTGTCGCCATTAACAAAATGGACAAAAAGGAAGCAAACCCAAATCGCATTATCGAACAACTAAGCGAACACAATGTTATTGCGGAAGAGTGGGGCGGAAGCGCAATCATCGTTCCAATAAGTGCGACAATGGGCACGGGTCTTGATAAACTCCTTGAAATGATATTACTTGTCGCCGAGATGAACGGCTATAAAGCCAACCCAAACAAAGAAGCGCAAGGTTCAATCATCGACGCCCGCCTTTCCAAAACCAAAGGCGCAATGGTTACAATCCTCGTTAAATCCGGAACTCTTAAAGTCGGCGATACACTTCTGGCTGGAACTACTTACGGCAAAGTTCGTGGCATGACGGACGAACACGGCAAGGCAATTAAAAAGGCCGGCCCTTCAACACCTGTCGTCGTTCTTGGCTTTGGCGAAGTTCCGCGCGCAGGCGACGCCGTATATGTGGCGGACGAAAAACTTACAAAAGAAGTCGTTTCAGGGCGCAAAGTAAAAGAACAAATCAAACGCACAGACAAGAAAATCGATGTCGCAGGAATCGACGCCCTTGCAAAACTCCAAGAAGCCGCAAAAACTCAACTTAACATCATCATCAAAGGCGATGTGTCGGGCAGTGTCGAGGCAATTATTCAATCCCTTAATAACATCACTTCCGACGAAGTCACTGTCAATGTAATTTCAAGCGGTGTCGGCTCGGTCAATGATAACGATGTTTCGCTTGCTGGGACCGCAAACGCACTTCTTATCGCTTTCAACGCAAAAACCACCGCAAGCGCAAAAGCCGCTGCGGACAAAGCAAAAGTCAAAATCCACGATTACAAAGTCGTATATCAAATTTTCGACTTCGTCACCGAGCAAATGGTCCGCCTGTTCAAGCCTAAATTTGAAACAGTCTATCTTGGCAAAGCGGAAGTCCTCGCCGTGTTCAAATCAAGCGCAATCGGTCTCATCGCTGGCTGTATCGTGCGTGATGGCAAAGTCACCCGCACAAGCAAAATCCGCCTCCTTCGTGGTGGGGAAGAGCTTGGGGCTTACAAAATCGACAGCCTGAAAATCAAAACAACGGACACAAAAGAGGTGCTTTCTGGCTTCGAGTGTGGTATAAAATTAGAGGGCAGCGTAGACATCAAAATAGGTGACATTTTCGAGGTCATCGGCACAAATCAACTGCCAATAATCTTTAATGGAAAGAAATACGAGTTTTAGGGAAGTCTTATGACCAACATTAAAATTTTTGAAAACAAAAAAATCCGCGCCGAATGGGACAGTGAAAAAGAAGACTGGTGGATGTCAGTTGTGGATGTTTGCGGTGTTTTAAGTGATAGTATAGACCCACGCAAATATTGGAACAAACTAAAACAACGGCTTAAAGAAGAAGGCAGTGAGTTGGTGACAAATTGTCACCAACTGAAATTAAAAGCCGCAGACGGCAAATCCTATTCGACCGACGTCCTTAACACACAAGGAATCCTCCGCCTCATCCAATCAATCCCGTCACCCAAAGCCGAACCTTTCAAGATGTGGCTAGCGACTGTTGGAACTGAACGCCTTGACGAAATCGCAGACCCAGAAAAAGCAATTTTGCGTGGTGCAGAGTTCTATCGCCAAAAAGGTTATACCGAAAACTGGATTACTCAGCGACTGCGCGCAATCGAGATGCGCAAAGAACTCACCGACGAATGGAAAGAGCGTGGAGTCACAAGCGAACAAGATTACGCAATCCTTACAAATGAGATGACAAAAGCGTGGAGTGGGTTTACAATACAACAGTACAAACAATATAAAGACCTTAAAAAAGAAAACCTGCGTGACAATATGACTAATATTGAACTTGTACTTAACATGCTTGCGGAAGTTACAACAACAGGCATATCAAAAGCGGAAAAACCAAAAACCTTCGAGCAACACAAAGAAGTTGCTCGCGGTGGTGGGGGAATCGCAAGGAATGCAAAAGCCGAATACGAAAAAAGAGTCAACCAAAAAGTAATCTCGCCACTAAACGCCAGGACAAAACAAAAACTTGAAATCGAGGGAGGGGAATAATGGAAAACCGAAAAATCCAACGAATCAACAGTGACATCTATCGCATAATAGCGAGCTATGTCGCCGAGCACGGCATTCCAACGGATATAATCGAGGTCAAAACCTCCGCAGACTTGTCTACGGCGAAAGTATTCGTCACAGCGGAACTTGAAAACCTTGAAAATGTTGCAACATTCCTGCGTGGTGAAATCGCACGACGCATGAACCTTCGCAACACTCCAAAACTGAAATTCATTCGTGATAGAGGTCGTGAAAACGCAAACCGTGTCGAGGAACTTCTCGGACAAATAAAAGCTGGTAAAAAATGAAAACCGATTTTAAGAACATGTACGAAGTTATCAAAAAAGCGGACAAGGTCGCAATCGTCGGCCACATTCGCCCCGACGGCGATTGTATCGGAAGCGCGATGGCAATCAGGTACGCTCTTCTTAAAAAAAACCACAGCGTAGCGGATGTTTTCTTTGATGACCGCATTCCCGACAACTTTTTCTATCTTACCGACTTTGACCAAATCAAAGACAAAAAGTATATAAGCAACAACGCATGGCGTGAATACGACCTTCTTGTGATTGTGGATTCTTCCACCGAAGACCGAATCGGCAGGTGCACGGAACTTCGCAACCACGCAAAAAAAGTCGTCGTAATCGACCACCACATGAACACTACAATCGAAGGCGATGTCGTTGTCGTTAACCCGAAACATGCGTCTATTGGTGCGATACTTTACGAATTCTTCCTTGAAATGGATTTGAAGTTAAGTATCGACGAAGACATGGCAACAGCACTCTATACCTCGATTGCAACGGACACAGGCTGTTTCGTCCAAGCAAATACAACAAGTCATGTCCACCGCACCGCCGCAGCCCTAATCGACAAAGGTATTGACCTTGAAACAATCAATTACAACAATTTCAGACTTTATAATCGCACAATCATTCCGGGACTTGCCTATGCACTGCGAAATATAAAGTTTTTTTCAAATGGCGAGATTGCGATGATTTCCGTGCCACATAAAGTTATGAAAAAGTACGACATAGCGGGCGAGCTTAACCAATTCAAAAGACTCGCATCCGAAGCAAGCGGAGTCCGTGTCGGCATCATCGTCACCGAGCGCAAGAAAGGCACATTCAATGTATCGCTTCGCAGTCACGGCAATGTAAATGTCGCCAAAGTTGCGGAACACTTTCAAGGCGGCGGCCACAAAAACGCCTCTGGATTTACTCTTACAGGCAAACGCGGACAGGTTATAAAAGACATCCTCAACCAAGTTGAAAAAAGCCTCGTGATGACGGAGGCATAGTAAAAATGCAAAATTTCAGTTACGAAAACCAAAGCAAAATAATCTTCGGCAGGAACGACGAAAGCGTACTTGCAACCGAAATCAAAAACTTGGGTGCGAAAACTGTTTTAATCCACTACGGACAAAACTCGATAATAAAAAGCGGGTTGCTTGCAAGGGTCAAAACTGCGCTTGAAAACGAAAAGATAAAATACGTCGAACATGGAGGAGTCCAAGCAAACCCGCTACGCAACCACGCCCTTCAAGGTGTTGAATTGGCAAAGAAAAACAAAGCCGACTTGGTTTTGGCAATCGGCGGCGGAAGTGTAATCGACAGTGCGAAATTAATTTGCGCAGGTGCGGTAAACGAAAACATTTGGGAATACTATACCGACAAAAGCAAGCAAATTAAAGGTGCATTGCCTTTGGGCGTAGTTCTAACAATCCCAGCGGCAGGTAGCGAATGTTCAACAGGGTCAGTTGTCAGGGACGAACGAACAGGGCAGAAGTATGTCTTGTCGCACGGGTATTTAAGGTCGCGCTTTGCTTTCATCAACCCCGAGTATTGCCTGACATTGCCAAAAGAACAAATCGCATATGGGGCAAGCGATATCTTGGCACACTTGCTTGAAAGGTATTTCTCGCCTGAAGAAAATGTTACTATAACGGATAAATTATTGACCGGCGCAATTCAAGCGATGTTTGAAATCGCACCAAAAATCTATGCGAATCCAAAAGAATACGACTACATGGCAGAGTTCTGTTTACTTGGAACACTTGCCCACAACGGAATGTTGGCACTTGGTCGTGTCGTGCAGGCTTGGGAAAGTCACCCAATCGAAATGTCATTTATCTCGGGACACTATGACCATGCACACGGTCAAGGTCTTGCGATTATTTTCCCCGCTTGGCTGAAACATGTGTCAAAAAGCAAACCTGTAAAGGTCTTGCAATTTGCAAAAGAGGTCATGCAAGAATCCACTATCGAAAAAGGAATTGCGAAACTGGAAAAATTCTATAAATCTCTTGGGCTTGCCGTCACGCTAAAAGAACTCAACATCAAAACCACCGACGCAAAAAAGGTCGTCAAAACTGTATTCCCCAAAGACGTCGTGCTTGGCGGATACGGACAACTTACACTGGACGACATTTTGAATGTCGTTGCATTGGCGGAATGATGGACGGAGTATTAAATGTCATCAAACCTGTCGGCGTTTCGAGTTTTTCGTTTTTACGCCAAGTCCAACGCAAACTAGACATCAAAAAAATCGGTCATCTCGGCACCCTCGACCCGAACGCTTGTGGGGTATTGGTGCTTTTATGTGGGAAAGCGACCAAGTTAAATCAACAACTAAGCGGCGGCACGAAGGTATATAGAAGCGTATTCACCTTCGGCATTGAAACAGAAACCCTCGATTTAGCAGGGAAAATAAGTGCTACGTCTGACATAATACCTACTTTCGAACAAGTCAAAGCCGTATTACCCACTGGCGAGGTCGAAATTCAAGTGCCGAAGTTTTCCGCCGTTCATATTAATGGGAAAAGAGCATACGACTTAGCCCGCAAAGGCATAGACTTTACACCTCCGACAAAGACCGTCACAATCCACAGATTCGAACTCCTCAAACAAATCGCCCCGCACAAGTTCTGGGTCGAAATCGAATGTCAAACGGGAACGTATGTACGCTCACTTGCCAAGCTTGTTGCAAGCAAACTAAACACCGTCGCAATTGCTTCCTCTATATTAAGAACACGTGTCGGCGACTTCAAAATCGAAGATTCTAAGGTATTGCAGAATGTCCAAAAATGTGATATAATACTTGCATGTTAACAAGATTCGGTCCTTCCGGCAACGACGCCTTGTTTTACGAGCAAGCTTACAAAAGCACTGTGCAGGCTCCCGAGTGGATTGCAAAAATGGGGCTCACGGCTTTCGAGTACAGTTTCGGTCGAGGCATCCGCATGAGTGACGCCACCGCAAAGGCGATAGGGGAGGAGTGCGCCAAGCACAACATCGCAATAAGCGCCCACGCCCCGTACTTTATAAACCTTGCAAGGGAATGGGAGAAAAGTTACATATATATAGAAAGAAGTCTGCATATGCTTAAACTCATGGGTGGGCGAAACCTTGTTGTGCATGTGGGAAGTCAAGGCGACCTTGACCGTGCGCTTGCTATTAAAAACTGCAAAACCAATTTGAAGAAGGTACTAAGCAAACTTGATGTCGGTTTTGATTTCCGCTTGTGTATCGAAACAATGGGGCGATATCCCGCAATCGGTGACTATAAAGAAATTTGCGATATATGTTCCGTCGACAAGCGTGTTATCCCTGCGCTTGATTTCGGCCACATAAATTGCCTTATGCAAGGCGCTCTTTCAAAAGACGAATTGCTCATCCCCGAAATTATGGATTATTGTATGAAGAATGTGGGTGCGGAAAAGATGCAGAATGTACACATTCATTTCTCTGCTATCAAGTTCGGCGCGAAAGGCGAGCTCGGACATCTTGATTTCCAAGATGCAGCCGAGCAATTCAAACCGCTTTTCGAGCCGCTTGTAAAATATATCAAGGCCAAAAAGCTTTCACCAACAATCATCTGTGAAAGCGCCAACCGCCAGGCAAAAGACGCATTGATGCTCAAAGAAAAATTCAAAGTTTTTTAAGAAATCATGCGAAATCGTTTGTAATAATTTTTTCTTTTGCTTATACTAGGTTGTAAATGGTTACCATTGGGTAACCGATGTGCCCGATATTATTGGGTGCAATTCGCTGTATTGAAAGCGGGGGACAAGAGTGAACGAAGAACAAAGGATGACAGACACACAACCGACTGCTACCGGAGCGTGGGGTGATGCTACGCAGTCCTCTGCTAAACCTGCAAAACAACCAAAGCAACCTAAACAACCAAAAGAAGCAAAAAAATCCACAGTCGGTGTCGGCGCAAGACGACGGCGCAGAATTATTATCCTTGTCTTGATTATTCTTGCTATTTTCCTTCTTGGTACTGGTATCGGTATATTCATCGGACAAGGGTTTACAATAACATTTAACAGCACAGGCGGTGAAAACCTTGAACGCATGAGGGTCGGCAGAGGCGCTGTTGCCCTACCTACACCAATCCGACCTGGATATACTTTCTTGGGCTGGACACCTGAGGTGCAACAGCAACCGGAAAACTTTATAACTCACACGCGTTCAAAGAACGAGCGTCTTCGTGCGCACTGGGAAGAAACAAACTTTATCATTAACTTTTACAGCGAGGGCGAACTTGTCAACCAACTCGCATATAACGAAACTGTCGGTGACCCTGTACGTCCTGGATTTACCAACACCGAATTGGTTGGTGCAAATGCACGTTACAGGTCATTCTTTACACCTGTTGAATTTGGCACAAGCGAATGGAACACGGCTTCTTTCCGCGAGGACCCTGAATCAGGGCATTTCAAGTGCCCAACCACAAACCGTCTTGGCTTTCTTGGGTGGACATTCAAAAACATTAACGGAGAACAAGAATTCCTATGGCTTAATACCCGTGCTTGGATAAGGGACCCTGCCCTTGAAGGCGACCCGAATAGACCTGCTGGTGTTGCCGCTGCAAATATGCCTATCCCGCCACCTAATGATGGAGGTGGTGGCGGTTGGCTTTACCAATATAATCTTAACCTTGTAAGCGGCACTTCAAATATAAGAGAGTTGTCTGCACGAACTGCGAATTCCCCTGCGCCATTCTTTCCAAAACTATACGACAACACAATGCACGCTGTTTGGCAATATAGGGGAGTGCATAAACGAGTACCAACCGCACTAGGCGAGATTCTTGACCCTCCAACTGGGCAAGCAGTTGCGCCAAGCGATTGGAGATATGGCCAGACCGTAAGTCTTAGAGACTTGCAATATGAAGGCAACCAAGTTCTTATTGGTTGGAGGATAGACTTCCGTGATAGAATCGCCGTTTCAGAGAACATGTCACCGCTTCGTGTTGATACGCTTAACGGCGACATTATGGACTTTAACCCTGCTCACACAACGGTGTCTCAATTACAGCGCCAATCAAATCTAAGCGCACAACAACTTCAAAGAATCAATGAACTGTATGACACAGTATTTCCTGCAACGGGGGAGTTCTACGTAGACCCCCTTTTGGCGTATCTGGCGTTCCAAGCCCCTGATGGAACAAGTATGGCTCGCCCAAACCACACATTATACTTTGAGCCTGTAACTATCGAACGCCATGCCGAAACAAGATTTTTCGACGTAAATTTTAACAGTATCACAGAACACAGCGGAAATCTTATAAGTGGGGCACTGCATGGAATAAGAAGGGTCACAGACGCCTCTGGCGAACAACGAATCCGCTTTGGCTTGCCTATCAACAGGGACCATGAACTGTGGGATTTTGTTGGATACTACTTTGACGTATACGATGCAGGTGTACGAGTACCATTCCATGAAAGTCACATCATTACACTCGAAGAAATAAGGACGGCAATAAGCAACGGTCTGCAAGGTGTGGAAATGTGTCCACGAGGCCTTGATGGACGTGGCTTGCAAATGGTTGATTATCCTTATGCGGTTATTTTCTATGAGATATGGGACGCAAAAGAAGTCACCGTAAAATTTGATCACGGCGAAGTTGCTCGTGCGAATGCTCGTGGTCATTACAACGACGGCAGGCGAAGAATCCACGACATAACTTTTGGTGATACAGATAACGACAGGGCGATAAAAACAAGACACTCAAATCTTGGAAGGAATCACGCAGACAACTGTAATCATATAAACTGCTCTTGCCCATCACGTGCTCCTGTCGAGTCTATGACTGCGGCGGCGGGCTCGACAATTATTTTACCGTCTGCTTCTATGTTTGTCCGTGCGAACATGCACTTTATCGGCTGGCAAGAAGTAAATCAAGCGGGCGAGCTTGGGCGTATCTTCCCAACAGGTTATGCATACACAGTTTCGTCCGAATTTGGGCGCGAATATACATTAACCGCAGTATGGCTTGATTCAAAAATTAACTTCTCGTTCAACCTTGCTGGCGGCGCAGGCTACACTTCAACTGAACTTAGCCAGCGCATGGGCGGCGGACGTCTACGAGACGGAACTCCTGCACGAAACGCAACACTACCAAACGTCGAGCCTACACGTTTTGGTTACAGGTTCTTGCACTGGACAAGTAACAGAGTTGCTAACCAAACATTCAGTCCAGGCGCCACGATACCAATTCTTTCCGACAAGCAAGTTATGACGGCCCATTGGGCGCCACTTGAAGTCGATATGACTCTCGTAGTTGAATTCGAACATTTCGACGAAGCAACTAAACAAGACAGCATAATAGCCGGAACAATCGAAATGAGAAACGCAGGGAACAAGCCTATCATGTTCGATGAAAGTGTCAGACTGCACCGAATACTTAACAACGATGTAACGTTCGACCCAACTGTCCAGCGTTACCGAATAGGCAACACAAACGCAACATTCACAAGCATGACAAGACAAGTCATAAGGGAAAACGAACAACCTGTTAACAGGCAACCCGTAGATGCGACCGATTTAATTCAAAAAATCACAAGCGAAGGCGGACACTTTGATTCGTTCTATACGCTTACTGGCTGGACGTTTAGGGGTCAAAACAACAGATTCGCCGTTACGACTGTACGTGGAACTGGTTACGAAGGTGAACCAGGCATTGTAAACCTTACGGAAAGGACAGTACGTCAAGAGGGCAGCAGGCTTGTTTCACAAGGCATAAACCGCACAGAAGACAGGACTGTTACAATCACATTCTGGGACCCACATGATTTGGGCGCAAACCGCCAGCGAATTGGAAACCCAAGAAGTGAAGTCATTGGCCGCATGCCGATGTTCAGCCGCACCGCCCACACGGGTCGTGTAGCAACTCTTGGCAGAGACCTAACACACGACTTCATCGGTTACCTCGCCGTACCAACAAGGGTAGCGGTACACGACAACTGGAGCCCAAACTTTGATGCAAATACTGGTACATACCGTGCGGATGAAAATGACCCACGAGTCCGAGACTATACAATCGACGGTGTTACACATCGCACAGGCGTTCGAATGTTACAATTTGACTCGAACGGTCTTATCAACCCAACACCGGAAGAAGGTGACTTCCGAATAACCGAGCCTATGCATTTCTATCTATGGCTACGTCCAAAGACTGTTACAATCCAATTCTATAATTTCAACGGTGCTGACCGAAGCCTAAGCGAAGGCGACAGGGTAATGAGCTTTGTCCGCGAGGGTCGTGGAAGTGCAACCATCCGCCCCAACGTCGTAAACCTTCGAAGCGAAACCCCATCTGGCAACACCCCATTCGGCAATGTCCCCGCAGGCACTAACAGGTCTCACGTCGACAGGGCGATTGCACAAAACACACGTCCAGGTAACCAAGACTTTTTCTTCCGACATTGGGAGGTTGAATACCTTGCACACGTTCCAGGTCATCCAAGTGCGGACGGCGATGGACTTGTAAGGATTCCTGCAACTCCGGATTCGGGTCTTTCAGGAAGGCTCGACAGAAACCCGGAAATTGTCGACATTGAACTTAACCCCGCAACTGGTCTCCTGCCACCAAATCTTGAAGCAATTCTTCTTCGCACAGACGCAGTTCTTCGCCACGACACAAGTTCTGGTCCAAGCACAGGCGCAATCCGTGCACCCGTCCACACAATTCGAATCAGGCCAGTCATGCGCAGTCTTTACGAAATCGACCTCAACATCGTCATCGATGATGTCGGCATAGTCGGAGGTACTCCTGCAACACCCGCACCACCTGTCACATTCACCACAACGGTCACAATACCAACCGCAAGCCGCCAGACAATCACGCATGGCGATGGTGGTTTCGAACTTACAAGACCAATCATCGGCGGCAACGTGACCCTTACCGAAGAAATGATTATGGATACGACTATTGATATCAGGTATATCGGAAGAATCCCAACTGACTATTAGCATACAACAAGATGGCCAGGAGCAATTTACAGCATCCACGACGACAACAGGGTATACTGTATTGTTGGGCGAACTTGCGACCTGCCAACTTGTGGTGGTGCGGGCTCGAATCACTTCTATGGTTTCCGCTGGTGGCATGATAATGTTTATGTGGGTCCAGGCTCTGCGGCAAGAGGTTTCCGCATAGAACTCGGACACGTCTTGGATTTCTATGGCCGAGACATGACATCATTACGTGTTTATAACGGGGCAAGAATCACAACAGGCACAAATCTTGGCGGTGTTATCGACCTGTCAAGTGCTGTACCCGCTGCGTTTATTCACAGTGGCGCCACCGTAAGAAACACAGGTAACTGTTCAAGTGTCAATGACGGCCTCATCACCCCTGTTCCATTCGGCGATGTACGCCTTGATGTACGAACAGGTGTTGTAAGAATGTATCCTGTCTTGGATAGGCACGAATATGTCATTCACATTATGGACGGTGTTGACATTAATCCAATCGCCACAATAAACTACGTCAACCCTACTTTCGAGCGAATTAATGTAAATTCAGCTGTATGGCTTTCTTCATTAGAGGACCTCAATCAAACAACCGTGCAAACACCAGGTTTCTGGTTTGATGACAGGGTTGGGGCTTTGAACCTAAGCACAACAAACTGGCTTTCCGATGCACCAAATTTGAATCCACCACCTGTAAGCACTCAACAAAA
>Ga0123353_10010876_pt1 | contig 12749 bp, 10 predicted proteins | sample TergutLab28metaG_3_FD_92763 | JGI IMG/M metagenome (GOLD analysis project Ga0123353, IMG submission 92763) | Labiotermes labralis P3 segment gut microbial communities from Petit-Saut dam, French Guiana - Lab288 P3 | ecosystem: Host-associated > Arthropoda: Insects > Digestive system > Gut ...
CGCTGCAGGCTAAAGCTTTAGCCTGCAGCTCGGACACTACTCCAGCCTAACCACACCTAACGTCCAGCCTACAGCAAACCAAGAACGAAACGACCAATGTGGTAATCAACATTATAGTCGCTGCAGGCTAAAGCTTTAGCCTGCAGCTCGGACACTACTCCAGCCTAACCACACCTAACGTCCAACCTACACCAAACCAAGAACGAAACGACCAATGTGGTAATCAACATTGTATTTGTGAGCTCCTGATGATGGGCATAGTTGTGCCTGAAACATGTTGAGCCTCTAAGAAGTTCATTAAAATAATAAGTGGCATCTAGTTGGTTTTTATTCTTCAGTTATCACAATGATGCACGGACCAACAAACATCAAACTCCTAAGGTGTGAGATTTAAAGTTTTCACAGCTGTGTTGATTTAACCATTTGCTGCTGAACATTAACAGTTAGTAATGCACAGTATGATGCCCAAAACATGAAACGTTATCAATTTGTGACATCCAATTGTGGCCTGTTTTATGCATTTGTGAGGAACTTGTTGCCTCCATAGTCATGGTAATACAAGAGTTTATATACAGAATCATGTCCCAGAAGGTTGGAATCTTCACAAACCGCTGGACTATTTATGTGTGTGCGTATGGGCATGCGCACGCAAGCATGTGCTAAAAATGAATCAGCCAGGTTTTGTGTTTTACTGAGAACAGTTGCCATATGAATTTAATGCATAAAAATACCCATTGAAATAAAAGATCTGTAGATTATTACTTCTGTTCTTCTTTTGAACTCGCAAGATTGTATGACATCAGACACCTTTTTAATACCAACTAAAGGCACAATATCTATTATATACATACATTTGATACATATTTCCTACATGTTTCGGTGCCTGTGCACCATCATCTGGGAGAACAACTATGCCAATATCTTGAAAAACCGAGCACTGTTTTGATATTGTTATCTGTGGTTCAGTTCTGTAGCTAATATGTCATGTACATAAATATAATATAAAAGGTGCAACTGCACATATTTTAAAAAGACTTTGTAGTGCGCAGTGTTCAGAAACATATGATGGTACTACAGTCTTGCTTCTTAAAACTTTATGATTAAAATCTTCTTTGGTCTATCAAGCAACTGGCATAGTTATTCACCCTGCTTGTGGTGCACAGGCACCAAAACATGTAGGAGATACACATCAAATGTATGTATATAATAGATCCTCTGCATTTAGTTGGTATTAAAAAAGGAGTCTGATGTCATACAAAACGCACAGAATAGAAAACTTTAAAATCTCAAGATTGTAGTTTAATTGCAATATTCTGAAAGTGTAGTAAAGCACATTAACATTTTGGCGCCGGAATTATTTTTTTAATTTTAGCACATCCTGTATATAAAACGTGAATAATACAGGAACCAAATACGTTAGAATTATGAAACAAACTGCATTTTGGAGAGAAAAAGACAGAGAGTATATACCATGTTTAAAATATTCAGTACCTGTATTTGTTGAATAAATATATAAAATGCAACTTTAGAGGTTAGCGGTGCGGTACGACCACTATAGTTGACATTAGGCGTCAAAGGGTTAACCAATGTTCAGTGACATTACTATTGTTTGTACGTAGTGTGTTTCATTGCAGCTGCGCAGTATAACGAACTGTCAGATGTAACTGTACTTCATATTGCGCACAGGCAAAGAGAGGTCTTGTGGATTTGTAAGTAAGGTTCCATTATACAAAGATATGGTGTGATGTCCTTACATTATGTTAATTCTTTGTTATAGATCACACAGTGGCCAGTACAGTAACAGGTGTGCAAATGTATAGGACATGGAACAAAACAAACATACCCAAGGCATGTACTTTTACTCAGTTTATCTTTTTTTCCTCCCCATTTGCTGTTGGAATGTGGCTAACATTTGATCATTTACATGGCTACTCACATTAATTATCCTGCTTGAATACTGTACAAAGTATTTTACTAATATTATACGTTCTCTTTCACTTTTTCAGACTTGCATAGTAGTTTTACTTCCTGTGTGCATCTTGCAATTCTCTTTGTAGACCTAGTCATTCCTACCTGACCTTAACATCATATCCAGAGTAACTACACATTGGCAATTGAAAATTTTCTTACTAACAACCTGACAGTCCCAGTAACATAACAATGAATGGAAGAAAGAGTGTTTCTGGTAAAATAACACTAGGGATGCTGAAGGGTATGTATACATTATTCTGTATACCAATTATTTATTTATTTATTTATTTCTTATACAGGGGGGCGCGGAGCCGACCGACACATTTCATATGGTCATAGATAATGTATGGAAACAGGGAAAAATAAGTGAAACCGTCTATAAATACATCCAAGTATGCTATTTATTACCCACAGATTACAAGCATATTTTCTGAACATCAGGCAGATGGTCTCTGTTTACATCAGTGCATTGTTGCAAGCGTGTCTGGAAGTTGCCGTACACGCGCCTCCATAGGTCCTTAACAATAGTCGCAACTTCATCAACAGTGGCTTGTTTGAGTTCTTGAATAGTAATTATACGCCTCCAGAACACACGGTCTTTTAGGAACACCCACAGGAAAAAATCTGGTGCAGTAAGGTCGGGTGACCGAGCAGGCCAAGTGATGTCGCCGAAATTACAAACACAGATAACACGTTGCACGTTCCAATGCTCCATTAAGACTGATCATATGAAATGACGTCCTCTCCTCTACCATTCCCCTTCCCGCCAACCACAACAAGCTATCGCACCTGTGCAATATTCAAATTTGAAATATGTCAGTCGGCTCCGCGCCACTATGTATGATGTGACATTTTTTGTTTTATGCAGGATGGCCAGGAAGTCCATTATGTAAAACCTTTTTGTTCCTTTTTTTGTAGCATGTTGTTTTTCTGGCCTGTTGAAATTGGAGTATGTATGATCGTTATTTCAAGCCTGAAAGTTTGATAGATTGAGTAATAGGGCTGTATAAATTAGTGTATTTCATAGAAATACATAACATAACACTGATGTTCATGGAGCATGAAAGGTCTTGAAAGTGCCAGGTGCCATGATTTGTTCAGTAAGGCATGTTAGTTTGTAGTATGTTTCCGTGTGAGCATAACCATGTTCTCATATAAACAATTCCAGTGCCTTGCAGCAAAAGAAGGATTTTCCTAAATTAAAGGAATGATCTGTGTATAATGGTGTTATGAAGGATAATAAAAATATACTCTGCCCATGCAAGATAGAGGGTTTATTTCACATCATACTTCAATTATAGTACTGTAGAATTCCTTTAGTCTGGATGCTGGTACTCTGGAAATCTTGATACTAAAGCAGTTGGTGGAAATAGCTGCGTGTCTGGAATTTCTCCATAAAGGCCTCCAAGAGTGTTTGTACATCAACATATTGTGGTATCTCCTGACCCCTCTGCTCCTAATCAATCAAAGTCTTCAGCTATGAAGACTCTGATCCAAAGTCTTCTGGTCCTTCAGCATTTCCGGTATAAATTGAAGAGACTCCAAAAGAAAGAGAGAGGCACTCTGGTGCCCCTGAACCTGCAGCTGAAGGAGATGCCCAAATTTGAATGCCCATCTGATTAGTTGTGCAGCCCAAGAAAATTACCTATAAGAAGTTAGGTCAGTATAGCGGCTTTTGTGGTCTAGCGGTAGCGTGCTGCCTCTAAGTACCCAAGTTCGTGGGTTCAAACTCGGCCAAAGCCGTCAGGATTTTTCAGGGCGACAAAATCCTCAGCACGCCCTCCTTCGGAAGGGAAGTAAAGTCGTGGGTCCCATGTCGCAGATTTGTGCGGCATGTAAAAGATCCCTGAATTGTCGTCGAAGTCGCAATCTCAGGTAAAATTACCGGTTAATTCTCGCCCACATAGTTCCACCTTTTGCTACTAGGATCTCTCGCGTCGTCGTGGACGTGGGGGTACCTGGTGGTAAACGTGGGAACGTCCAAACAGATGGGGGGGATAGGGTGAGTACAATAAGCTTACTAGGCTGCAGTACATCCGTGGCATTAGCTACAGGCCCTACTGACGAAGAAGTTAGGTCAGTATAGGTACTGTTTAGTCATTCAGTGTATTTGATAATCTGTTGCTTGTTCAATCCCATGACCTCTGGATTAAAAGAATTCTACTGTACCATATTCGTGAATGTTATGACAAGATGTCGAGTGTGACCTCCTGTTTGCCGCGGCAGTTCCCAGAACAATTTAAAATAAGAGTACCTCTTCCTTACTTCATAATGTCAAAAACTGTTATAATCTCTGAACTACAGTGAAATTAATGCACCTTTTGTGTGTCGAAGTAATGCCAGTAATAACAGAGGATAAAAGATCCGAACTACAGTGAAATTAATCCACCTTTTGTGTGTCGAAGTAATGCCAGTAATAACAGAGGATAAAAGATCCGAACTACAGTGAAATTAATCCACCTTTTGTGTGTTGAAGTAATGCCAGTAATAACAGAGGATGAAAGATCCGAACTACAGTGAAATTAATCCACCTTTTGTGTGTCGAAGTAATGCCAGTAATAACAGAGGATAAAAGATCCAAGTGCTGGATGGTGGAGCATGACTTGCAGCAAAATTATGTGAATTCTTGGGGCTTTTGGAGTAACCTTGTGTTTCATTGTAGTAATCTTGCTCCCTCTCACCCCAGATCTATAGCCCACAGGTTGGCAACCACTGCTGTAGTGAATCCTTGCATCACAGAAGTGATCAGTCAGACAGCATATTGCATATTTGAAACAGTCAGCCTGGAAATACATGGTTAAATGCATTCTGGCAAGCCATGTAAGATCAGTGCTTGAAAGGTTCAGTTTTGAACTAACTGCATGGAGCAGTCCTTCTTGAGTAGCTGACAGTTTCTGATCTAATCAAAAAATTCCCTGCTTTATGAAATACAACAGCTTCGTTGCTGTATTCACAACAGCCTGCCACTTGTCCTTGTCATGAGTAATATAAACTCAGTCCACACAATCCCATCCAATTTCTTTGAGATCCATTTTAATATTGTCCTCCCATCTCTGCCTAGGTCTCCCAGGTAGTCTTTTTTGTTTAGGTTTGCCCAATGAAACTGTATATGCATTTTGCAGTATTTGCTGCACACCCCACTCATTTCAACTGTCTTGATTTGAATGCCCTAATAATAGGTGGGGAGTAAGGTTCATCATCAGTGTTCAGCTGTGTAGTAACTAAAATTTGCATTGACATGCACATGATGCTGTAACAAATAACTCATTGTTGCTGCTGGCAGATGTGACATAAGTGGCTGACTGCTGTGCAGTAAGCTCTGTCCACATTCAATTGTACCAGTGTCATCACTTGTTTATTACCTTGTATAAATATCAATATTTTATTTTTCACTGTAAGAAAAGTAGATCAGTTCCATGGATTACGCGGCTTTTTTTGTTTTGAAAATAATACTTGTACAAAACTGTGTCTTTGGCATCTCTGTTTATCATCTTACCAGAATTTATCATTTTCTTGTGTTTATCATGGTGACAGGAAATACAATTTAGCTAGATCACATGCTTGTGGGTGTAATGTGAATTTTTTTTTTCTGCTGAGCGTATCACCCATTATCTCTTAGGCATAGTTCACGAGTAACCTACAGGCTTCCAGATGGCCAGCCTTTTTCTAGATACATTTTACAGTAACAGGTTAAACTTAATATAGTAATGTCATGATTGAGTTATTTAAATTTGAGACATAAGTAAGGGGTTGTATTGCTGATTGTGTACTTATAGAAGAATTACGTTCTAATTTGCTTATTTCCTAGGTAAATCAGTCACCACTTCTGTGCCAGCAATTTCATTCCGCTTCCATACAGGAGGTGAAGAACTGGAGGAAGTATACCCAAGTTCAGGGGAAACAGATGAGGATGTGGACAAACAAGGTATACTGTGTGAGATTTTAGGTTATCACAACAGTGTTAATGAAGATTCAAGACTTCTATGATATGACACTATGCATATTGGTAAATGTGATCAGTGTGGTGTCATATGTCAGAATACCTGAATCTTTGAGGTATGCTTTAGCATGTTGTTGGACATTGGCGTCATTGACTTGATTAACTTTGAAAGGGGACATACCCATCTTTCGGCCAGTGAACATGTTCCTGTTTCCAAGTCACTGATTCAGTTATATACAGCCATTATCTGTTCCTTGCTATTTCCCACTAAATACCCTTCAGTCAGTATGACTTCCCGTAAGCGGAGCAAATGGGGAGAATAAAAGTGTACGTGGTATGGCTGTAAAATAACCAGACTTAATTTTTTTCCCGCTTCCCTGTAAACTTGGCAGCGGCGTGCAGTGTGTGGTATTGGCTTGTGCTCTCCCCTCCATTCACGGTTACAATTTCAAGGTCGTGCGGCATACAGTTTGGCAGTAGCCTTTGCTTGAAGTAGATTGTGTTCTTGTTCTCCATCGGTATCTTGTTAAGTGGTGGCGTGAGGCAATGCGTTAATGTGAATTTCTGTGTGAAACTTGGAAAATCCACTACAGAAATGTAGAATTTGTTGAAGAAAGTTTATGGTGATGAGTGTCTGTCTTGTACTCAAGTTCTCGAGTGGTTTAAAAGGTTTGGAAAGGGAAGGGAAGATATCGGAGATGATCAGTGCCCCAGTCCTCCCAGCACATCAAAAACAGATGCTGACCTCAAAAAAATTGGTGAAATTGTTCGACAGAATCTTCGTCTTAGCATTCGAGCTGTTGCTGAGTTAATTAACGTTGACAAGGAAACTGTTCGACAGATTTTACACAACAGTTTCAACATGATAAAAGTGTGTTCGAAGAAAGTGCTGAGACTCTTCACTCCTGAACGAAAGGAAATTCGAATGAACATTCGTGCTGACATTCTTCAAAACGTTGAAAATGACCCAAACATTTTAGAGAACATACTAACTTGTAATGAATCGTGGTTTTTTTTCAATATGAGCCAGATAGTAAGCGCCAATCCATGCGCTGGAAGAGCCCCAGTTCACCAAGGCAAAAGAAAGAATGGCGGAGCAAATCCAAATTTAAAGCATTGATGGTCCTTTTTTTCAACATCCGAGGGTTTGTTCACGTGGATTGGGTGCCTGAAGGTCAGATCGTTAACCAGGTCTGCTACAAGGAGGTTTTGACAAACTTGTGAACGGGTGAGGAGAAGGAGGCCTGAAATGTGGAAGAACGGTTCATGTGTTCTTCACCAAGACAACGTGCCGTCTCACAACACCCTGTCTGTCAAGATGATTTTGATGAAGCACAAGATCACCGTGTTGGAACAACCACTATACTCACCTGACCCAGCCCCATGTGACTTGTTTTATTTCCAAAGATCAAGTCTGCATTGGAAGGAACCAGGTTCGAGTCTGTAGATGCAGTGAAGGCAAAAGCGACAGAGCTCATGAATAAGCTATCTGAAGACAACCTGTAGATTGCTTCCAACAGTGGAAGATCCGCAAGGAGCGGTGTAGGGATCAGGGAGGGGAGTACATTGAGGGCGACAACATTTCTATTGTGTAATTTTTTTAATAAAAAATGTTCTAACATCAGTTCCGTTATTTTATAACCACACCACGTATATTTGAATGTTTAAAGGGGTTGAATACTTGCACTTGCACCTATGAAGTAACCTTGAATGTATGGCGTTTTAAGTGGCACATTGCTTCTGTGGCTGCAACACTTCAATGTAAATGCCGACTACGGGACAGCGTTTTTCCTTTTGTATGAAAAGAACATACATTTAATGGGACAGGATTGTCCCGTTTTTATGAGTTAGTATACTTGCCACTTGCTCTTTGCTCCTGTCCCTTATCTTATCTGCAGCACCTGTAGCCTGTGGCCTGTACCTGGCCAGGTAGCTTGGGTGGGTAATTAGCGTAAACCATTCAGGAAAAAAATGTGTGTAGGTGCGCGGACACTGAATGATGATACAGGTGGTAATCACTGGTTACATTCGTGACTGGGGCACTAGCTGTCATAATAGGATTGTAGTTGTTTGCCTTGACCTTTCCACACAGGTGCTAAAATAATACTAGGACATCATTCACACTATCTGTCCTTTCAAGCTCAACATATGCAACGTTCTTGTCACACCTGATACAGAATAATCTCTGCAGTTCATAGTGTGTTAGATTACCTGAAAATGGAAAGTCAATTTAGATGCACAGTTTTGCATGAGAAGGTATCTGAATTGCCATCCTCTTGTCTTTTTGTGGGCCCATATCTCCAGTATTTTGTATGTGATAGTTTCCTTTGTAGGAAATACAGAATATGAATCTATATTTCTCTTGTAAATAAAATGCTTATATTTTTTCTGTAATTCGCCATTCACTCCACAAGTGTATAAGATGGATGTAGCCCAGTAGTGGACAACATTTTTTAAACACGGTCACTTAGACATGAGTGATTTGGCGAAGTGCTACAAAAGGAAGATATGATATATTTTAATAATTTCATTACAAAATACTGCTACTTCTTCTTCTCTTCTTTTCTCCTCCTCTTCCTCCTCCTCCTCCTCCTCCTTCAATTGGTGCTACAACCCTTGGTGGGTTTTGGCCTTTTCATTACAAACTAGTTATTAATAAACATCAACACAGCTATGTATTTGTTGTGTCGATGGTGTCTAATAATTAACCCTTGAACAGGCCACGAAGGCCCATAAGGGGAGTAGAGGTATAGCTGTACTCTTTCTTTAACCTTGGCGCTGGTTGGAGGTGGGTGGTCAATGCCATGCCCCAACCGCTTTACCCCCGGGAAAGACCCTGTACCCATTGTATGGCCCCAGGGTCGGGTGCAGAAAATCTCATCCCCAACCGGGATTCAATCTCCGGACCGTCCAGCCCACAGCGAGTTGCTATACCAACTGCGCTATCCCAGCCCATAACTGTCTTGTAATATATGTATAAAACAGAATGGGGTGTCCAAGGTAGAAATTATATTAATATTATGTGTTATTAAAGGTTCCATGAGCCACTCATGTTTACCTTCATGTGCTGTGCATAAAGCTGTTACTGTGCGTGTCATGCATGCAAAACAAGGAGGGGGTAAGGGGTGGTGGTGTGAGTCATTAGCTGAGTGGGCCCCAGAACTGGTCTGGATGTTGTGGGGAAGTGATAAGTCTCTTGCTGCTGTTGGAAATTCCAACCACTAGTCCTCAGATGTCTAGCCTGCCCTGCTTAGAAGCAGGAGGTCAGCACTTTGAAACCCCTACATACAATAATGTAGGTTGTATGTCAGGTGAAAGGCAGACTGTGAATTGCCAGCAGATGCAGACCTGCCATGTGATAATACTCATTGGACAGGTGTAGTGCTCAGGGACACGTCGAGAAATACCCCATGTAAAATCCTATCTCTGCTGAAAGTGTCATTAACCTTTAGCTGACAGGGGTGGGTATTTAAATTTTAGCACGTGGTTTATGAAAAACTTGAGTATTATTTGACCAGAAGAAGATAAAAATTATGAAATAACAGTATTTTGTGGAAAATGAAACCAATATTATGTATCATGTAATAAAAATGCAGTACATTTCCTTGTTACTTAAACAGGTACAGTGAATGTATGTGGGCCGGGTAGCTCAATCGGTATAGCGACTGAGCTACGGGCTGGATGGTCCGGGATTGAATCCCAGTGGGGGTGAGATTTTCTGCCCATCCAGACCGGCACTGGGCTCCACACAGCCTCCTGTACAATGGGTACCAGGTCTTTCCCGGGGGTAAAGTGCGGCCAGGATGTGCTGCTGACCACTCACCCCCTTCTAGTGCCGCGGTCATGGAAGAGTAGAGCTATACCTTTACCCACCCTCTGGTCCACACCGGGCCTGTAACGGGATCACTTTACAGTGAATGTATAGGGATGATTTCCAGTAAGCATTCACATTTGGTAATGCAGATATTTAAAAAATTAGAATATCCAAAAAGAAGTGACTAAATATTTCTTAAATCCAGGAATAATTTTAAATATGCAGAAATCTATAGCCACTTATTTATTTTTGTATTAATTTAACAAGATTGATATACAAATTTATTTATTTATTTCTGGTTTATTTAACAAACTTTCAACAGTTCAGACTATATATTTGCAGCTGACAGGATGAAAAATGAATAATGAATTTGAAACAATTTAGAAGACTGAGGTTGGCTATTTTGAGGTCGCGTGCGCTTTACATGGGGAGGGGTTGAGAGAGATCATGATAAACCTCAGTCAAGGCATTTGATATCCACCCAAGATCTGAACCTTGGATCTCACAAACATTTAGCAGTAGTGTTCTACCTACTCAGCTAGAGTGTTTGCTTGGAATTATGAGATATTTTAAATGCCACGTGGTCAGTTGTGTCTAATTTTTTGCTTTGTGTCTTCTTTAGAGGAGGAATCAGATGGCACAGAAGTGGAAGCAACTAGCACCAGCCAGACGGCACTTAATACAAGTGCGTCTGCCACAACAAGCACCATCCATTCCCGAGATCCTTCGCCCATGAAAGAATACTTAAAAGGTTTTGGCAAGAGGTCAACCAGTGTTGATGGCGGAATGATTGAAGGTGGCTTGCCTACCTCTGGTAGTGACACATGGAGACTTTTCCATGAAATAAAAGGAAAAATTGCAAAAACAGTTGAAGAGAAATTTGGTGAAAAGAAAAATGATAGGAAATCTAGTGCTTTAGTGTTCTCGGGCGGGTCCAACATACGATCGAGTTGGCTTGGAGCCGGCGGTGGCAGTAAGGACGACTCGAGCATCAATAGCGATTCGGAGGATATTTCCGAATGCTCTAATAAGTGTCAGGATTCTAAGCCAGGAAGAAGACAGGACAGGGAGGAGGATTCTCCAAAGAAAATGATAGACAAAGATAAAAAGGATGCTGATAATGTTACATCACTTTCTTTTGATACTCTTAGCAAATTAGGTTCACAGGAGATTGACTCTAATTTGTCTGCACCTACCACACCTAGGAAATGTACGAAAGGTGCTGCAGGTACAACTTTGTCTGTTCAGCAGAGCAGAAATAGTGATAAAGAGACTGCTGATTCTGACAGCATTATGCTCAATGAAATTCACCGTTGTGCTGAGGATGAAGTGGAATCTGGCATAGAGGCAAATGAGGAGATGAACCTGAGCACTGTAGAATGCAATGAACCGGTCGTCCCAACAACAGATTATCGACAACCCTTTCCTGTAACTTCTCCCCAACTTAATCCAAAGGTTTGCGGGAAAACATCTCTCATTTTGAGATTCCGATACTGGAGAAGCAAACTCATTGCATTTATAGCGATTCTTATATATTTTATAATTCCATTTCCACCATGGATATGGGGTTTTCTGAGTGGAATTGCTGTATCTATTGGAGTTGGTTTTGTGTATTCTTGGATTGTACGTCTGACGAAACCTGTGAACTCGCGTGATTCAGATGGTAGCGGCATTCAGACTGGTAACAAATTCACTGTTCCAGATTACACAAAAATGCCAATACTGGAAATACCTGCAGTAAAGGAATACCATCAGATCATGAAATATCAGGTAGGTCACTTGTGTCTTCATTTGTTTCGTACTTGTCTCCTAACGGAATTAATCACGGATTTCAAGCCCATATATTCCAAACATATGTTCATATGATGCCTGAATGTGGGAAAATTAAGTTCTCCTGTGAAATTAATATAACTTGCCAGTAAGGGATAATATTAAAGTGTATAGTTTTAAAAATTTGGTGTACAAAACAGAAGAGGTAAAGAACATAGTAGTGTTAAGTGTACGTGTACCTTCTGTTTATGTATTTATGGCTTTACAAATTGTTTGCACAAAATGTATGGATATGTTTTTAATCTGCTATGATGCAAATTTCATGTTTCATTAAGGTGGCTCATTAACAAAAATGAAACTGAATATTTACCAAGACATTTGCTATGTTTCTATAAGCATGCTGAAAAACGTACAAAACAAAACATTAAAGGGATTTTGAATTTTTCCTGTTGTAGAAATCGACGGCACCCCAAGGAGTGAAAAGTTGGAAATGAATTATGGCTTACTGATATTGTGTTAATACAGAATTTATTGAATGTTATACACACAAACACATCTTGTTTCATAGATTCATCAAATTTGCCTCACAGTTCTGAATATAAAACTTGTCATTATCAATACAGTGTTAGTACATTCATGTCCTTCTTCTTCTTCTTAATCAGTACTGGACAAGAAAAAGGACAGATCATTGCACAAGATTAAATAAGAGAGAACTTGAAAATTGACTGTGCCGTATATATTGCGTTGAAGGTGAAATTAAATCCCACCAAATTATGTCTCATTACGCACGTAAAAATACAGGGTGGCGCGGAGCCGACTGACATATTTCAAATTTGGATATTGCACCGGGACAATAGCTTGTTGTAGTTGGTGGGAAGGGGAACGGTAGAGGAGAGGACGCCATTTCATATGGTCAGTCGCAATGGAGCGTTGGAACGTGCAACAACATGTTATCTGTGTTTGTAATTTCGGCGACATCGCTTGGCCTTCTCGGTCGCCCGACCTTACTGTACCAGATTTTTTCCTGTGGGGGTTCCTGAAAGACCGTGTGTTCTGGAGGCATATCATGACTATTAAGGAACTCAAACAAGCCATTGTTGACAAAGTTTCGGTTATTGTTGAGGACCTACAGAGGTGCGTGTACAGCAACTTCCAGACACGCTTGCAACAATGCATTGATGTAAACGGAGACCATCTGCCTGATGTTCAGAAAATAAGCTTGTAATCTGTGGGTAATAAATAGCATACTTGGAC
>Ga0123353_10010877_pt1 | contig 12748 bp, 12 predicted proteins | sample TergutLab28metaG_3_FD_92763 | JGI IMG/M metagenome (GOLD analysis project Ga0123353, IMG submission 92763) | Labiotermes labralis P3 segment gut microbial communities from Petit-Saut dam, French Guiana - Lab288 P3 | ecosystem: Host-associated > Arthropoda: Insects > Digestive system > Gut ...
CGACGACATCTCGCTTTCGGCGATCCTGCGCCTGCCCGGTATTTTCCAGACGGAGGACGCGCCGCCCGACGAGGATGAAGTGTGGCGCCTGCTCAGCGCGGCCGCGCAATCGGCGTTGGACGCGCTGCTGGCAATGCGGCGCAGCGAAGGCGAAAAGCTCATATCCGACATACTAACTAAGGTTCGTTCGATATCCGCAACGCTCGTAAAAATCGAAGAACGCGCGCCGTACATCGTCGGCGATTACCGCGAGAAACTGAACGCCCGCCTGGCGGAACTGCTCGGCCAGAACGTACCGGATGAAAACAGGGTCGCCGCCGAGATCGCAATCTTTGCCGACAGGTGCAGCGTCGACGAGGAGCTCACGCGCTTCAGGAGCCACCTGGCCCAAGCCGAAAAATGCTGCCTGTCCGGCGAGCCGATGGGCCGCAAGCTCGACTTCATCCTTCAGGAGATCAACAGGGAAATCAATACAATCGGTTCCAAGGCGAACGATCTGGCGATAAGCGAAAAAGTGGTGGAGATAAAATCCGAAGCGGAGAAAATCCGCGAGCAAATACAAAACCTGGAATAAATAATATGTGAGGCGCGACGTCGTGAGGCTTATAAATATCGGTTTTGGCAATATCGTATTCGCAAACAGGCTCATCGCAATCGTGAGCCCGGAGTCCGCGCCGGTCAAGCGTTTGGTACAGGACGCGCGCGACAGGGGCATGCTGATCGACGCGACGTACGGGAGGCGCACGAGGGCCGTGCTGATTACCGACAGCGACCACGTAATCCTCTCCGCTGTACAGCCGGAGACAGTGGCCAATCGGCTCGTCACGCAGGATCAGGACGACGACGATCAGGCGGACAGCGCCGCCGGCGTTGGCGCCGCCAGTGTTGACGCCGGCGCCGCCAAGCCGGAACCGGAGCCGCCGGCCGGGCATAAAAAACCCGGAAGGAAACGGAGGGAATGATGAACGGACGTATTGTCGTCGTTTCCGCGCCTTCGGGATCGGGCAAGGGGACGGTTATCGGGAAGTTTATCGCGCTGTGCAAAAAAAAATACAATAACGCAGGGCCCGGAGTCAGTTCGTCGGTATCGTATACGTCGCGCAGCCCCAGGCGGGGGGAGTCCGAGGGCGTACACTATTATTTCGTGACCAAAAACATATTCCAGTATATGATCGCAAACGACGAGTTTGTCGAATGGGACCTGTACCAGGGCGATTATTACGGCACGTCCAAAGAGAAGACCGAACACATAATAAAGAGCGGCGCCGACATCGTATTCGACATCACTATAAACGGCGCTTACGCCATCCGCAGGCATTTCCAAAACGCCGTGCTCGTATACCTGCTGCCCCCGTCATTCGAGGAGCTGGAGCGGAGGCTGAGGGCGCGCGGCACCGAGACGGAGGATAAAATCATCGGCAGGCTCACAGAGGCGCGCAAGGAGATTATGTCGATCGATAAATTCGACTACTACATAATAAATACGGACGTTTCGGAAGCCGCCGATCGCCTGTATTCGATTCTGACAGCCGAAAAATGCCGTATACAGTCCGCGGATAAACAGACGTTAATCGATCAGATAGTACACGACAAGCTGGACGCCAGGAGGTAGTTAATTGATTACACCGGATATAAACGAACTGATGCGCAATATGGACTCCCGCTATACGTTGGTGGTCACGGTCGCGAAACGCGCGCGGCAGCTGACCGGCGGCGCCGAGCCGCTGACAAGGTTTCAGTCGGATAAGCCCGTTACGCTTGCGATACATGAGATAGCGGAGGGCAAAGTTGAGTACTACCGCGACACCGTGAGGCTCTACGAGACGGAAAAATATTTCAGGTCCCGTTCGGGCGGGTATACGGGCGGCCTCGCAGGCGGCTACACCGACGACCTGAGCGACGAGATATCAGCCGGCCTGGGCGACGACGCGCCGGACGGCGGCGACATATCCGGCGGTGGGAACCTCGGGATGGCCGATATTATAAACGCGGACGCGTCGGGCTTTTTTTCCGACGACGCGATCGACGCGTTGGATGACGAGTAAATGGAAAATATGGTAAAAATGGAAAATATAGAAAATATAGATAATATTGTGACAATGGAAAAAATCGTCGCGCTGTCCAAAAACAGGGGATTCGTATATCAGGGCTCCGAGATATACGGCGGCCTTGCGAACACCTGGGATTACGGGCCGCTGGGCGTCGAACTGCTCAAAAACGTCAGGGGCGCGTGGTGGCGGAAGTTCGTGACGGAAAGCGAATACAACGTGGGCATAGACTGCGCCATATTGATGAATTCGCAGGTCTGGGTGGCCTCCGGCCACGTCGGCGGTTTTTCGGATCCGCTGATCGACTGCCGGTCGTGCAAGACCAGGCACAGGGCCGATCAGTTGATCGAAAACTGGACGTCGGCGTCCGGCGCGTTCGACGACGCGGTCAAGGCCGACGGCTGGCCAAACGAGCGACTGATCGCGTTCATTAAGGAAAATAAAGTGGCGTGCCCGGACTGCGGCGCCTCGGATTTTACCGACGTCAGGCAGTTCAACATGATGTTTCGCACGCACCAGGGCGTGACGGAGGATTCCAAGGCGGAGGTATATTTAAGGCCGGAGACGGCGCAGGGCATTTTCGTAAACTTTAAAAATATATTGCGCTCCACGAGGCGCAAACTGCCGCTGGGGATAGCGCAAATCGGCAAGGCGTTCCGCAATGAGATCACCCCGGGTAATTTCATTTTCCGCACGAGGGAGTTCGAACAGATGGAGCTGGAATTCTTCTGCGAACCGGGGACGGATCTGGAGTGGTTTACATATTGGCGAAGTTTTTGCCGCGAATGGCTGCTCTCGCTCGGAATGAAACCGGAAAACCTGCGGCTGCGCGACCATTCGGCTCAGGAGCTGTCGTTCTACAGCTCGGCGACCACGGATTTCGAATATAAATTCCCGTTTGGCTGGGGCGAACTTTGGGGCGTGGCCGACAGGACGGATTACGATCTGACGCGGCATATGGAGCACTCAAAGGACGATCTGTCATATTTTGATCCGATTAAAAAAACCAAATACACGCCTTATTGCATCGAGCCTTCGCTGGGCGTGACCAGGGCCGCGCTCGCCTTCCTGTGCGACGCGTACGGCGAGGAGGCGCTGGGCGACGGCGACGTCCGGACGGTGCTGCGTTTTCATCCGGCGCTGGCGCCCGTCAAAATATGCGTGCTGCCGCTTTCCAAAAAACTCTCCGGCGCGGCGTATGACATATATAAGACGTTGATCAAAACGTACGTCTGCGAATTCGACGATATCGCCAGCATCGGAAAACGCTACCGGAGGCAGGACGAGATTGGCACGCCGTATTGCGTGACATACGATTTCGATTCCGAAAACGACGCGAGCGTGACGATACGCGAACGCGACTCGATGCTGCAGACGCGCGTGCCCGTCGGCGAACTCGCCCCGTGGTTTGCCGGTAAATTTGATTTTTAATATTTAAAATGTATAATAATAATTTATTTACCGAGAAAGGAGATTAGGCTGAAACCGGCCTAAAGAGCACATGGCGAAGAAGTATGTTTACATGTTTTACGAAGGAAGCGCAAAAATGCGCGAGCTGCTGGGCGGCAAAGGCGCGAACCTCTGCGAGATGACGGGGTTGGGCCTACCCGTCCCGAGGGGTTTTTGCGTGTCGACCGAAGCCTGTACGCGCTATTACGAAGACGGCGAAAAAATAGCGGATGAAATTTTGGCGGAAATAAACGAAAAACTGGAATTGCTCGAAAAAAACATCGGAAAGACGTTCGGGGACGTGGACGATCCGCTGCTCGTCTCGGTGCGTTCCGGCGCCCGCGCGTCGATGCCGGGCATGATGGACACAATATTGAATCTGGGGCTAAACGACGAAGTCGTCAAAGGGCTGGCCAAACTGACGTCCAACGAACGTTTTGCCTATGACAGCTACCGCAGGTTTATCACAATGTTCTCCGACGTCGTGATGGAGATACCGAAAGCGCTGTTCGACGAGGTGTTTGACGCCGTAAAGGAAGAGAACGGCTGCGTCTACGACACGGATCTCTCGGCCGACAATTTAAAGGAAATCGTCAAAAAATACAAGGCGCTGTACTTTAAGCACAAGGCCGAGGAATTCCCGCAGGAACCGCGCGTACAGATGATCGAGTCGATCAAGGCGGTGTTCCGCTCCTGGAACAACAACAGGGCCATCACGTACCGCAGGCTCAACGATATCCCGGGCGATTGGGGCACGGCCGTCAACGTCCAGGAGATGGTATACGGCAACATGGGCGACGACTCGGGCACGGGCGTCGCGTTCACGCGCGATCCCAGCACCGGCGAAAACAAATTGTACGGCGAATTTTTGATGAACGCGCAGGGCGAGGACGTCGTCGCAGGCATACGCACGCCGCAGTCGCTCGATCAGCTCCGCGAAGTCAACCCGAAGGTATATGAAGAGTTCGCCGCGATTTCGACCAAACTGGAAAACCATTATAAAGACATGCAGGACATGGAGTTCACGATCGAGAGGGGCAAGCTGTTCATGCTCCAGACGCGCAACGGCAAACGCACGGCGCACGCCGCGCTGAAGATCGCCGTCGATCTCGTCAACGACGGGATGGTGACCGAAGAGGAAGCCGTGCTGAAAGTCGATCCGAAGCAGCTCGACTCGCTGCTGCACCCGAATTTCGAGACCAGGGCGCTGAAGGCCGCGAAACCCGTAGCGAAAGGCCTGCCGGCGTCGCCGGGCGCAGCGACCGGCAAGATTTATTTTGAGGCGAAAGACGCGGTCGACGCGAGCAAGGCGGGGGAGAAGCACCTCATCCTCGTCCGCGCGGAAACGTCGCCCGAGGACATCGAGGGCATGAGCGTCGCGGAGGGCATTTTGACGTCCAGGGGCGGCATGACCTCGCACGCGGCCGTGGTCGCGCGCGGAATGGGCACGTGCTGCGTCGCCGGCTGCAGCGACGTTTCGATAAACGAAAAGAACAAGTCGTTCACCGATAAAAACGGTAAAAAATATTTTGAAGGCGACTATATATCATTGGACGGTTCGACGGGCAATGTGTACGACGGGCAGATCGCGACGGTAAAGCCGGAACTGTCCGGTGACTTCGGCACGTTTATGGCCTGGACGGACAAATACCGCAGGCTGCGCGTGAGGACCAACGCCGACACGCCCGCCGACGCCGAGGAGGCGATCCGGTTCGGCGCGGAAGGCATCGGCCTGTGCCGCACGGAGCACATGTTCTTCGGCGAGGACAGGATAGCCGCGATCCGCGAAATGATCGTATCGAAGACGGAGGCGCAGAGGCGCCGCGCGCTCGAGAAGATCCTGCCCATGCAGCGAAAGGATTTTGAAGGCATTCTGGAAGCTATGGAAGGCAAGCCGGTGACCATCAGGCTGCTCGATCCGCCGCTGCACGAATTTTTGCCGCAGGCCGACGGGGACATAGCCGCCATAGCGAACGAACTGAACATGGGCAGCGACGAACTGCGCACGATAATCCGCGATTTACACGAGATCAACCCGATGCTCGGCAACCGCGGCTGCAGGCTCGCGATCATTTTCCCGGAGATTCCGGAAGTTCAGACGCGCGCCATCATCGAGGCCGCCGTCAACGTGAGCAGGAAAGGCAAAAAAGTCATACCGGAAATCATGATCCCGCTCATCGGCGACGTCAAGGAATATAAGTATGTCAGGAATACTGTTAAGGAGACGGCGGACAAGGTCTTGAAGGAACTCGGGGCGGAACTGGATTACCTCATCGGCACGATGATCGAGATCCCCAGGGCGTGCCTCACGGCCGACGAAATCGCCAACGAGGCCGAGTTCTTCTCGTTCGGGACGAACGACCTGACGCAGATGGCGTACGGGCTCAGCCGCGACGACGCGGGCAAAATACTGGATTCATATTTTGATAAACAGATTTACGAGTTTGACCCGACGGCGCGCATCGACGTGCCGGGCGTGGGCAAGTTGATGGAGATGGCCTGCAAGCTGGGCCGCGGCGCAAGGGCGGATTTGCATCTGGGCATCTGCGGCGAGCATGGCGGGGATCCGTCGTCGGTCGCGTTCTGCCACAAAGTCGGGCTCGACTATGTGTCGTGCTCGCCGTTCCGCGTGCCGATCGCGAGGCTCGCCGCGGCGCAGGCGGCAATATCCGATAAAAAATCCGGCGAACAGGTCATACATGGTTAAATAAGCGGATACGCCCCCGGCTCCGGCCGGGGGCGTATTTGTATGTTTGGGTATTCTAAATGATGTTTCGTTCGGCTATGTGCCCGAATTGCGATGCCAATATAAAGATTGACGCCGACAGCCAGACGGCGTTCTGCGCGAAATGCGGCATTCAATTACAATCGCAGGACGCGTTCGTATATTACGAGTTAAAAAAGGGCGGCGAGCCGGACGTAGGCAATATAGGCAGTTATAAACTGCTGATAAAATGCGGGACCGAATTTTTGGAACAGGGGAAACACGACCTCGCGGACGCCTGTTTCGCCAATATCTTAAAGAACGCCCCAGACGACTATCAGGTGTGGAAACTCCGCGCGCTGACGCTGGAGTCGCGCGTCGTCAACGAACACCACGCCTCGTTTTATGAGTATAACAAAGACGGCGGACTTAAAGAAAACAAGGCGTATATTGACAAGTACCGCGAACTCTGCGGCAACGCGGTGCGCCACTGTCCGGCCGAGAGCGCGGAGGCGCTGGCCGAAGAGTTCAACGACCGCATCCGCGCGCATTTCAATATAGCGTATCGAGCGTATAAGCAAGAAAGGCGCAGGACGTTGAAGTTTGTGGTGCTCGCTTCGTCCGCGCTGCTTCTGCTGTCCGCGCTCGCTTTAAATTCCTGCAGAATGTAACAGAGGGCTTAATGTCTATAATCATCGCGATACTCGTACTCAGTTTCCTTATAATAATACACGAAATCGGGCATTATTCCGCGGCAAAGCTGCTCAATGTCAGGGTCGTGGAGTTTTCGCTGTTCATGGGGCCGAGGCTGCTCAGCTTTACCAGGGGGGAGACCAGATATTCGTTAAAACTGATCCCGATCGGCGGCTCCTGCCTGATGGAGGGCGAGGAGAGCTCGTCGGAGGACAGCAGGGCGCTCAACCGCAAGCCTAAGTGGGTGCAGGCCGTCATCTACGCGGCGGGCTCGTTTATGAACCTCGCGACGGCGTTTATCCTGGTGTTGATTCTCAATATCAGCATGGGCTACTCGACGTGCGTGCTGTCAGCCGTCGCCGAAAATTCTCCGGCCGCGACGGCGCCGGAACCGCTAAAAGCCGGCGATACGCTCGTATCATACGGCGGAAAGCGCGTCCACGTGCCGTCAGACGTGTTTATCTATCTGCAGGATACAAAGGGCGCCGCCGTCGACGTCACGTTCAAGCGCGGCGGCGCGTTGATGGGCACCGTTTTAACGCCTTCGTATACGCCGGGCAAACGCTATATTCTCGGCTTTAACGGCGCGCAGTCCGACGGCCCCGACTGGAACCTGATACAGCTCGTGAGCGAGGGCGAACCGGCCGATATACTGGGTTTGCGGCCGGGCGACAGGCTGCTGACGGTCGCGGGGCAAACACCCGCGAGCAGGGAAGAGCTGCGTGAAATTTTCGAGGCGACGGGCGGCGGGGAAGTCGACGTCACATGGCAAAGGCAGGACGGTTCATACGCCTCCGGACGTATAGCGCCCGCGCATGTCGACGGCCAGGACAACTATTCAATCGGCGTATATTACGAGGCGGCCTCCGGCGCCGGCGTCCTGGACAGCTTGCGCTACGCGTATTACAATTCGCTTTCGTACAGCAAAATGGTCATATACTCGTTAAAATGGATGATCACCGGCACGATAGGCGTCGACCAGGTGTCCGGCCCGGTCGGCATCGTCGCGGAGATCGGCGCCGGCCTCGATGAAACGCGCGGCAGCCCGTACGGATTGCAAATTTCCATCATTTATCTGATGAACCTCACGGCGCTGATCGGCATCAACCTCGGGCTGTTCAACCTGATACCGTTCCCGCCGCTGGACGGGAGCAAGCTGTTGATCCTCGGTATTGAAGCCGTGCGCAGAAAAGACATACCGATCGAAAAGCAAATGGCGATTTCCATGTTCGGATTCGCGGTGTTAATCCTCATTATGGTACTGACGCTGTTTAACGACATCTTCAAGCTGGTGGGCAGATGACGCGCCTCGTCCGGATTCGCGGCGTCGAAATAGGCGCCGGGCGGCCCATCGCGATTCAGTCGATGACCAAGACTGACACGCGCGACGTGCGTTCCACCGTAAGCCAGATCCTTGAGCTGCGGGATGCGGGATGCGACGTCGTGCGTCTCGCGGTGGTCGATATGGAAGCCGCGGAGGCGATCAAAAAAATCCGCGGGGCCGTCGGCGATACGCCGCTCGTCGCGGACATCCATTTTGATTACCGGCTCGCGCTGGAGAGCGTCAGAAACGGCGTCGACAAACTCAGGATCAACCCGGGCAATATCGGCGACCGCTATCGCGTTAAACAAGTGGCCGACGCCGCCAAAGAACGCGGCGTCCCCATCAGGATCGGGGTGAACGGCGGTTCGCTGGAGAAGGGCCTCCTGGAAAAGTACGGCGGCGCGACAGCCGCCGCGCTGGCTGAGAGCGCGCTGAACCAGGCTGAGGAACTCAGCTTGTGCGGGTTTGACGACACGGTCGTCTCGATGAAGTCGTCCGACGTCTTCGTTACTATCGAGGCGTGCCGCCTGTTTGATCAAAAAAATACCGGAATTCCGCAGCACATCGGCGTCACCGAGGCCGGTATGCCGACGGCGAGCGTCGTCAAGTCCGCAATCTGCATGTATGAATTACTGCGCGCCGGAATCGGCGACACGCTGCGCGTATCGATAACGGGCGATCCCGTCGAGGAGGTCGTCGCGGCGAAAGCGCTGCTCCAGACAATCGCGGATTTGAACCCGAGGGCCGCCGCGCGCGGCGCCGGCGTCGAGTTGATCGCCTGCCCGAGCTGCGGACGCTGCCGCGTCGATCTCGTCAGCCTGGCGAAAAAAATAGAACGCCGCACGGCTGGACTCAAGACGGAAAAGCATATAAAAGTCGCCGTAATGGGCTGCGCTGTAAACGGCCCAGGGGAAGCGCGCGCCGCCGACGTCGGAATCGCCGCCGGCGACGGAAAAGCGCTGTTATTCAAACATGGTTCGCCGCAGTATCAAGTCCCCGAGGCCGAACTCGCCGACGTCCTCCTGAGAGAAATCGCGTCGTTACTGTAAATCTATTTAGTCTTTATTTTATTTCTTTAGAACATTTTCGCCGTATTTTCAAATCTCTCCGTCGTCAGCCCGTTGGCCAGCGCGTACGCCTTGCCTTCGGCCGCCCAGAGCATTCCGCGCTCCATCAGGATTTCGGCCGTCGGCGTCTTTTCAAACACGTCGTCATGGTGCCCGAGCGAGTTGTAGAACACGCGCCCGTTGCCCCAAAACTTCGTCCACACGACCGGCATATCCACAGGCTTATTCGAAATATGGTAATAATTAACAGACGGGGAAGGGAAGCGGGTAGTCGCCAAAACCTCGACGGCCGGATCGACGTGCAGGTAATAGTGTTCGCTGGACACGTTAAAATCCTCCAGCCCCTCGACGATCGGGCCGGAACCTTTGCAGATATTGACCACATAGTTAATGCCGTCGCCGCCCGGGTGGCTGACCCATTGTCCGCCGGTAATGAACTGCCATTCAGTGTTTTGCCGGAACGAATCGCACATGCCGCCGTGGCAGCCGGCGATGCCTACGCCGTAGCCGACCGCTTTGGAGACGTTTATCACATACTCATTATTAATTTCGCCCATCGTCCAGCAGGCGACTATCAAATCCAGCGACTTTAACGCGTCGAGATCGGCCAGCGGATCGAGCGTATCGCTGATCACGCAATTGTAACCGTTTTTCTCGAGCAGTTTAAAGCAGCGCTTCGAAACCAGTTCCGGTTCGTGGCCGTTCCAGCCGCCTTGCACTATCAGCACTTTTTTATCCGTCATATTACCCTCCTGTTATTTTACATATAATCCGACGTATTGTGTACGTATGATTCGATTGCGTTTGCGATTCCGGCCGCGTCCAGTCCGTAGTACGCCAGCAGCGCGTCGTACGGCCCCGAGGACGTGTAATCGTGCGGGAGCCCCAGCTTCTTTACGCGCAGCGGGAGCGTGTCGCACAAAATTTCCTGCACGATCGTGCCGAGCCCGCCGATTATGTAGTGTTCTTCCAGCGTGACGACGCGTCCGGTCTTACCCGCGGATTTTACCAGCAATTCTCTGTCAAACGGCGCGATGGAAGGCATCGAAAGCAGCTCGACGGATATGCGGCGGCGCGACAGTTCTTCCGCGGCCTCGACGGCGTTCGCGGTGATGGAACCGGTCGAGACGAGCGTGACGTCTTTGCCGGGCGTGACGACGCGCCCGCGCCCTATGATAAAATCCCTGTACTCAAAAAGGTTTGGGATGGGGGCGTTCCCGATGCGCATATACACCGGCCCCTCGTGTTCAATCATCGCGATTACGGCCGATCGGATCTCGTCCGGATCGGTTGGCGCCAGAACCGCCACGCCGGGGATCATCCTTATTATTGCGAAGTCTTCCAACGAATGGTGCGTCGCGCCCAAATCGCTGTATGAAACGCCGCTGTTGCGCCCGACGATCTTGACGTTTTGCCTCATATAGCCCAGATCGTTGCGAAACATTTCAAATGGCCTGGACGTGACAAACGGCGCTATCGCGCAAAAGATCGGTATTTTTCCGGTCGCGGCCAGCCCGGAGGCGAATCCGGTGACGCCCTGTTCCATGATGCCGAACTCAAAGTAGCGTTCGGGGCAATCGCGCATAAACGAACTAAAACCCGAACTGTTCCCGCTGTCGGCCGACAGAATCACTATGTTTTTTATGATATTTGCCGCGGAACTGACGGCGGCGCCGAATACTTTGCGCGGATCCTCAAACGTGTCAAACACTGTCTGTCCCAAGCCTTTCCCGCGGGAGCCCGGCGGCTGCCATCTGCTCCAGCGCGGACAGCTCTTGCCCGGCCAATTCCAATTCATTCCCGTCCGGTTTCCAATAATGATAGGCCGTCTTGCCCTCGGCGAAGGGGAGTCCCTTAGCCTTGACTGTCCTCGCGATTATTACGGACGGTTTACCCTTTTTGAACGGCAGCGCGCCCAACGCGCCGGTGATTTCCGCCATGTCGTTGCCGTCAATCTCCTTACAGGCCCATCCGAAAGCCGTAAACTTTTTCGCGACGGGCTCCATGTTCATTACGTCTTTCACCGGGCCGCTTATCTGTAACCCGTTCCAATCGACGATCGCGGTGAGATTACTCAACTTGTGATGGGCCGCCGCCGCCGCGGCCTCCCAGTTCGAGCCCTCCGGCAGTTCGCCGTCGCCCAGCAATGTGAAGACCCTTGCGCCGGCTCCGTCCATCTTCAGGCCGAGCGCCATCCCGACCGCGATGGACAGGCCGTGCCCCAGCGCGCCTGTATTCGCTTCGACGCCGGGCAGTTTGTGCATGTCGGGATGGCCCGGCAGCGCCGTGTTCAGCCCGCCGTACGTATCTAAAAAATCCGCGCTGAAATAGCCTTTTTCGGCCAGCGCCGCGTATAGCGCCATGCATTTGTGACCCGCCGAGAGGATGAACCGATCCCTGTCCGCGCGTTCCGGATCTTGCGGATCACAGCGCATTGTGTGAAAATACAGCGCCGTCAGTATGTCCAGGCAGGACATGGCGCCGCCCATATGGCCCGCGCCGCCGGCGCGCACCATCCTCAGCACGTTCTGGCGGCACTTTACGGCTTTATATTCCAGATAACGTAAATCCTCAGCGTTCACAAGTTATCGTTCGTTCCTTTCGTATTCCAGAATACGCGCGACTTTCGGCGCCGAACGCGGGTTGTCTTCATATTGCGCGCCCAGGTACGCCTCGACCAGGCATTTTCCCAACTCGATACCCGTGACCTGCGCGCCCAGCGTGATAATATTCGCGTTATTGCTCAGTTGCGCCCGCTGCGCCTGGTATACGTTGCAAACGGTCGCCGCGTACGCGCCTTTGACTTTGTTAGCCGCGATGCCGACGCCTATCCCGGTCCCGCATATGAGGACCCCTCTGTCGTGTACGCCGGCGGCGACGTCTTCGGCGACGGCGATGGCGACGTTCGCGTATATCGGGTCGTCGCCGCCGTAGTCGGCGCACTCATGCCCGAGGCTTTCTATAAACGGGATCAGCGCCTGTTTAAACGCCGCCGCGTTCGGATCGCACCCAATCGCAATTTTCATATAAAACTCCTATACCAGTTCCAGGAACTGGCGGATTCGCTGCTGGATTTAAAATATATGGATCGGAATATCGGCCGGGGCCTCGAGCAGCTCAATGAGCCCGTCGTCCAGCCTGACCAGCGTCAGCGAGAAACCGGCCATCTCCAGCGACGTACAGTAATTGCCCACATAATTCTTTACAACCGTCAAGCCTTTTTCCGCGCACAGCTTGGCCGCCTCGCCGTAGAGCAGGTACAGCTCGCTCACCGGCGTGCCGCCGAGGCCGTTGATCATCAGCGCCACGCGATCGCCCGGCGCGAACGGGAGATCGGAACACACGGCGTTAAACACTTCCGTTATAATTTCTTTAGCCGTTTTAATCTTTTCCCTGCGCCTGCCCGGTTCTCCGTGGATACCGACGCCCACTTCCATCTCGTCGTCGCCGATTTCGAATATCG
>Ga0123353_10010879_pt1 | contig 12748 bp, 15 predicted proteins | sample TergutLab28metaG_3_FD_92763 | JGI IMG/M metagenome (GOLD analysis project Ga0123353, IMG submission 92763) | Labiotermes labralis P3 segment gut microbial communities from Petit-Saut dam, French Guiana - Lab288 P3 | ecosystem: Host-associated > Arthropoda: Insects > Digestive system > Gut ...
ATTTTGTTCTTAACCTAATTTCCACTTGCCATACTAACTTCTACCACGGGGTACACTGTGGAACTTAACCTGAGAATTTACGTCTTTCGTTATTCGTTATTCACTATTCGTTATTCACTATTCTTTATCCCTATTTCCCCACGCAGAATTTCGCGAAAATCTCGTCGACGATCGCGTCGGCGGCGGTGACGCCCGTCACCGCGCCCAATTGCCGGTACGCTTCGTTTAAATCGGACAGCATACAGTCGAGGCTTAAATTTTCCGAGGCTTGCAGACGGTTTAACGCCTCCAGCGTTTTTACGACGGCGGTTAGTTGGCGCAGGTTGTTAATCGAGGCGCCGTGCGCGGAAATTTTGCCGACCGTCGCCGCGTACACCGCTTCTTTTAACGCGCCGATATTTTCGCCCGTTAACGCGCTGACCGGGATAGGAGTTAGGGAATGTGAAGCGGGGGGCGGGGAGGTTGAGGCAGGAATAACGGACGGGGTTTTACTATTGTTATCCGCATTGGTAATTTGTACCTTGTACTTTATAATTTGAATTAAATCTATTTTGTTTTGCACATAAATCACGGACTTTCCCGCCGGAATTGCGAATTTCTGTCCTTTACCCTCTATCCTCTTTCCTTTATCCTCTTTACCGTTCACCATCCGCCATCCACCATCCGCCGTATCCGATACCGCCAGCACTAAATTCGCCTGCTCCGCGGCGCGTAAGCTGCGTTCGATGCCGAGCCGCTCCGCCTCCGATTCAGCTTCGCGCATACCGGCGGTGTCCGTCACCGTAAACCGCACGCCCTTATACAAAAAGCTTTCCTCTATGGTATCGCGCGTCGTGCCCGCCTCGGGCGTAACGATGGCGCGGTTTATCCCGAGCAGCCGGTTTAGCAGCAGGCTTTTGCCGACGTTGGGCGCGCCGATAATCGCGACGCGCACACCCTCGCGCAGCAAAACGCCGCCGTCGTATGAGGCTCTAAGCTCCTCTAATTGTCTTTTAAGCGGCTCCGCGCCCGCTAAAATTTCGTGTTTCGCGGGGGCTGTTATATCTTCCTCGGGGTAATCGACGGCAACGGACGCTTGCGCGATCAGCGTAATCAGCCGCCGTTGAATGGCGTCGACCGTTTGAAAAATTTCACCCTTTACCTGCGCGTACGCCGCCGCGACGGCGGATTCCGATTTGGCATGAATTAAATCGATAATCCCCTCGGCTTGGGTTAAATCGATACGCCCGTTTAAAAAAGCGCGGCGCGTAAATTCCCCGGGCTCGGCGGCGCGGCATCCGTTTTGAACGAGCGCTTCGACGACTTTTTCCGCCAAAAAGTAATTCCCGTGGCAATGAATTTCTAATACATCCTCGCCCGTAAACGAGCGCGGCGCTTTAAAATAGAGCAGTATCGCCTCGTCTCGCACGGAGCCCGTTTTAAGCCTGGCGAGCATCGCGGCGCGCTCTTTTAATTTTCCTTGATAGGATAAAAAACGCGCTGAATTTTTAAGCGCGTCCGGCCCGCTTATCCGTATCACGGCGATTCCGCCCTCGCCCGCGGGCGTGGATATAGCGGCAATGGTATGTGTGCTTATTGTCTTTTTCATCTTCTTTTTTTCAGCTGAACAAGAATTAATACTTAACTGCGTCTAATTGTGAATGAGAGTGCAGTTAAGTATAATAAACTTTACAGCGGCTTTAACCGCGGTTTATTGCCGCTTCTCGGATACAGGCCGCTGCATTCCTTTATTTTTTGGATTAATATAAGGTTGCGCCCGTGCTTTTCTTCCTGTACCGCCAATTGGTACGCCATAATTTTTTCAACCATGCCGCCCAATATTTTTAACGCATTTTGCGCCGCTTTTACTTCTTCCTCCGCTTTTTGCGCTTTATACGCAATCAATAAGCCGCCCTGCTTTATAAAAGGCAAACAATATTCGCATAAAATATTCAGCGGCGCGACGCCGCGCGCTAACACGCAATCGTAACGCTTTGTTTTCGGCAAATCCTCGGCGCGGCTTTTAACGGTTTTTATATTATGCAACCGCAGCAATTCCTTTACGCTTTCTATAAAATCAAGCTTTTTTCCCACGCTGTCTACCAACGTAAACGATACGTCCGGCATACAAATAGCGAGCGGAACCGACGGGAAGCCCGCGCCCGCGCCGATATCTAAAACCTCCCCGTATAAAAACGGAAGCGCCTTTAAGCTATCAATAAAGTGTTTTTGCTCCGCCTCCTCCGCATCCGTGATACTCGTCAAATTCATCAATTGGTTCGCTTTCGTCAACGCTTCATAAAATATGCTCATTTTATAAAATAACATATTTTCGTCCTGCGGAAATATTTCGTTTAAATATGACTTTAATGTGTTCATAGTATAATAATATATTTTGTAGAGATAGCAGTAATAGAGCGTGTATAAATGTGGACAAGTTATAAAAATATTCAAAATTAAACGCAATCGAACGTTAAAATCAATTTTGAGAGTAATATAGCGCAAAAAAGAATGTGGAGAAAAAAGAAGAAAACCACAATTATTAAGCACAATTTATACAGTAAAAACCGATGCGTTAGATAAAAGCGATGGTTTTTATGAAAGAAAAAAGCCTTTATAAAAAACAAACAAGGTTTTTTCCACAATATTATCCACGTTGTGAATAAGTAACAATTTTATAATATGTAGAGAAATAAGTTTTTCACCCATGGACTATAAATCGGAATATATTAATTTAAAAAACCATTCCGTAAGGCTTCCGCGTTTCAGGTGATAAAAAACCTTGCTGTTAATTTTATTGTCCGAAAACGCGCCGTACTCGCGCGAATCGTTGGAGTTTGGGCGGTTATCGCCCATCGCATAAAAATAATTTTCGGGTATTTTTATGAGGCTTTCCCCGTTTTCGTCGAACGGAATTTTTTTAAAAAGAGAAATTATATTATTATTGCCGTCCTTAGAACTGTATAACATCAGCCGGGCATAAGGCTCGTGAACAAGCTCAAAGGCGGCGGCGCCTTTCGGCTTTCGGTATAATAATACCTTTGTATTGATAGGAATAGACGAATCCCCTCCAATCGGAAGCTCTGATTCCGATAAATCGAGCACAAATTTTATTTCGTCTCCGCCGGTTGCTACGACGCGTTTTATTAGGATAAAATCAATGATAACGGGAAGGCCGCGTTTATCCGTTTTAACGGTGCCGTCCTTATTGCGCGCCTGGATTCTTTCACCGGTATTTATGGTAACGATATCGCCGGCTTGTACAGAGCCGGGATATTTAAAGACCAAAACGCGGTCGCCGTCCGCAAGCGTCGGCATCATGCTGTTTTGATTGACCCCGCAAAGGCCCACAAAAGAAACAAAAACCAAAACCGCCGCCACAACGCCTACTAAAATATATAGGAAAACCGTTAACAGCGGATTATCCCCGCCGTTTTTTAACAGCGGCGAGCCGGAAAGATTGAGTTTTTTAATATCGTCCATAGAATCCTTTTTTTCAAGACTCAAAGCGCGGGGCGCGGGCATCCAATGAAAAACAAATATGGGACAGGCCTATTTATTCGTTGCCTGAAACCCGCATCTTGTGCCTAGACACCTGCTTTAAAAGCTTATCGCGCTCCAAAAGTACCGTATGCCCGCACGTTAAGCACAAAATTTTATAGTCCGCGCCGGCGCGGACGATTTTCCACAAAAGCCCGCCGCACGCGTGCGGCTTTTTGAGTCTGATAACGTCGTTTAGGTTTAAATTCATCATAGCATTTTTTGTGAATACAGGTCAAAGGAGCTACACCCATAAAAGCGAATTCACCAGCATCGTTTCCGCGCTTTCAATTTCCAGCGTCAAAACGTTCTGCCAGTCGGAAAGCGCGCCCCCCGCGCCTCTGAAATCACGCGGTGAAAGCGATAATTTCGTCCAGACCGGCTCGCCTGCCAGCTCTTTTTGACAAACGTATTTGGATAAGCTTTCCTCCGACGTCCGTATATTAAAAGAAATTTTTTGATTGCCGGGCGAAAATACCGTAAACTGCAAGGAGGCGCCCGGCCGCCCTTTATATTGCGGGTCGGCGAGCCGGAACGTCGTCAGCATATTCGACGAGCTCACGACGCCCTCTAAATTAAACGGGCCTTTTTGCATCGAGAGCGCCGGCTCAAGCTTCATATCCGCGCCGGGGTTGGTTAAAACCAACCAATCCGACAACCCCATGCCGCTGTCATAAATCAGCCGCTTCATAATAAGCGGCGCGGGAGCTACCGAAAGCGCGGACGGAATCGTGCGTTCCATGCGGCTTGACAGGCAAAGGCCGGTTTTATACCGCACGTTTGCAAACGCGAAAACGGGCTCGTCGGCGGACAGCACGTCGACCTTTGCCAAATATTCGTCCTCCGAGACCGCTTGAACCGTCTCAACCCTCCAGTTCCGGAACGCGCTGTTTTTTTGCATATGCGCGACAAACAACGAAATTTCGGCAAGCTCGGCGGGCTTTGAGACCTTAATGTCGTAGTATAGTTTATTTTCGCTGCCCTTAGCCTTTAACGCGGGGGGCGCGGGCAGCCTTTCGCCGCGCAGAACGGCGGAGAACCATTGCACGATGTTATCGGTGCGGCTGCCGTCTATTTGGCGGTTTGCGCGCTCGGAAATCGAAAGGAAGGTGTTTTCGGCGGCCGCGTCGTATAGCTCGTTCATACGGTCTAACGAGGAGTTTTGTTCGTTAGAGGTGATTTGCATAAAAATCGGGGATTTAATAAAGTTCGCGTACGCGCTCGAATCAATTGCCGCGCGGTATGTCAAAAAGGTTTTTTCTTCTTCCGGCGTTAAAACGCGCGACGGCTTGCGCGGGCCGCCCGAGAATACGGCGGCGCCCGCGCGCACGGTGTTCTCAAAATAACAGGTTTTCCACACCTGCGCCCCGCCGTGCCCGACGCCCAGGATAAATAAATCCTCGTAGCCCGTCTCCTCTAAAAACGTAACGGCGCGCAGCGCCATGGTCGCAAAAACATACCAGCAGCTTTCCTTGGGCGGCGTCAGCGCGTCCTCGATCAGCGAAAGGTTTAAAAAATAATTGACGTAAGCGAGGCTTTTTGGATAAATGGTAAACCGCTCTTTTTCGGCTTTTGCGCCCGCGTAGTCGACAACCAGTACGGCGAAGCCGTTATTGAGGTACAACGCGGGATCGAAACCGTCCACCGTGTTGCGAATATCGTCGAATACGATGACCGCGGCGTTTCCGAACCGGCATTTCGGCTCGTAAAGCTTGGCGTATATGCGCGTTACCCCGTCCGCCGCCCGCTCGCCGTTAAAATACAGCGTACGAAAAAAGCTTCCGGCGTCCTCGCCCGTTCGCACGGTCGCAACGCCCAGCGGAACCGCCTTGCGGTCGTAATCTTTCCATAGCTGCTGCGGGGTTAATATCATGGGATATAAGCCAGTATAGCAGAAAGAGAACGCTTTGTCAAATAGCTGGTATAGTTTTTCTTCATCGCGTCCATCATTACGGCGTTATGCTTAAAACGGCTCAAAAACTGCTGCTCGCCGTAATTTTGATAGGCTCGCTTCCGCTTTCCGGATGCGAAGACCCCGAAAAAAAAGCGAACTGGGAAGCCGCCTCTCCGCCGCTGTTGCGCTTACATATCCGCGCCCACAGCAATCAATCCGACGACCAGGCGGTTAAATTGGGTGTGCGCGACGCGGTGGTTGCGTATTTAGAAAGCGAATTATCCGCCGTCAACGATTTTGAAACGGCAAAAAAAGAAGTGGGCAAACGCCTCGCGCGTATCCGCAAAATCAGCGACGGCGTTTTAACGGACGCGGGATTCGGCTATCGGAGCGCGGCAACGCTCGCCAACGAGTTTTTCCCGGCGCGCACCTACGGCGGGCTGACGGTTGAGAGCGGATATTACGACGGCTTAATTATTTGTTTGGGGGACGGCGCGGGCGACAATTGGTGGTGCGTGATTTATCCGCCGCTCTGCTATATAGAAACGGCGGGCGAAACGGACTTTGTATATAAGTCGAAGATAGCGGAGATAATCAAAAAGTATTTTAACGCACAACGCACAACGCACAGCGCACAATGAAGGATATAATCGGTATCGCTGTTATATTTGACAAAACACTCCCGAATAGGTTACAATACGTCTATGAAGCATTACGATATTATTATCGTCGGCGCGGGGCCGGCCGGGCTGACGGCGGCGATTTACGCGTGCCGCGCGGGAGCCAAAGTCGCGGTTCTTGAAAAAAATATTCCGGGCGGGCAAATGAATTTGGCCGAAAGAGTCGACAACTACCCGGGTTTTTTTGAAATTCCGGGGTTTGAATTGGCGGGGAGGATGCTGGAGCAGGCGGAGAAGCTCGGCGCGCAAATTATTTACGGCGCGGCGGTTCAATTGAATGTAACGGAAGACCAAAAAGCCGTCGCGCTCGAGCATGAGACGCTGACGGCAAGAGCGGTGATTCTCGCGATGGGCGCGGGCGCGAAAAAGCTGGGGCTCCAAGGGGAAGCCGAGCTCGTCGGCGGCGGCGTCAGCTATTGCGCGACGTGCGACGGGATGTTTTTTAAGGGTAAGGACGCGATGGTGTACGGCTCGGGCAAAACCGCCGCCGCGGACGTCGCGTATTTAGCGCCGCTCGTTTCCAAGCTCTATATCGCCGCGGGCGGAAGCTTAAGCCATATCGAATGCGCGGGGGCGGAAAAAATCGAAGGCGCGCAAATCGTCAAGCTTTCCGGCAATCCGCTCGAGTCCGTCACCCTCGGCCTAAAGGACGGGACAACCCGCGCTGTCGCCGTCAGCGGGTTATTTGTCGCGGCGGGCTACGCGCCGAATTCGTTCATTGCGGATGGGCAGGTTGCGTTGGACGAAAAGGGCTATATTATCACCGACGAGCGCTGCAAAACCAACGTTGACGGCGTTTACGCGGCGGGGGATATCCGCGGCGGGGCATTGCGCCAAATCGTCGCCGCCTGCGCCGACGGCGCGGTTGCGGCGAGCGAGGCGGTAAAATCGCTGCGGAAGCGTTAGGGTGTGTTGACACTAAAAGCGCCCTTTATTAGGTGCTTCTTTGGCTAAAAGCCGCAAAATAAGCGAAACGGCTATGAAAAAGACTGTTTATGCCGGTATAGCGTCAACATACGGCCGGCGGTCAACGGCCGTTTTTGTTGAACTTTTCCAGCGCGTAGGCAAAAATTTCGTCCGGCGTCGGAACGGCTCCCGCGCGCGGAACCTTCAAGGCCTCGGGGTTAGGACTCACATAAGCCGCGCCGATAGCGTCCCGGATCTCTTTTTTTACGTCGTCCACGCTCACGCCGTACTTGGCGGCGAGCGTTTCTAAAATTTTTTCGTCCAATTTTAATGCTCCTCGCATTGTCGTTGTTTCAGAATGAAATAATTATAGTATTTTTCGTTACACTTTGCAACAATAACGGCATGATAATCGGCAAAAAACTAAAAGAGTTGCGCGCGGAAAAGAATCTTTCACAAGAAGCATTAGCAAAACAATTAAACATAAGCCGCTCCGCTCTTGCGTTGTATGAAACTTCAAAAAGGCAAGTCCCCAATGAATTGCTTCCCAAAATAGCCAAATTCTTTGAGGTGACGATAGATTATCTATTTGGATTGGAAGACTGATTATGGCATCATGCAGAAGCCGCTAAGAAGTCCGCACTATTATACAGAAACGACATATTTCCAGCATCATATGTCGTTCAGACATATGATGTCAAGTATATGACGGACAGATTTCAGATTTTTTCAAACAACCTTAAAAACGAGAGGCTGGCGAAAGGCTTAACGCAGCTGCAAATTTCCAAAATGCTGGGAATTTCTCAGCCGGTATACAACCGTTATGAAAAAGGCGGAACCCGTCAAGGCAGAGAGCCTGATTTTAACACCCTGTGCGAGATTGCCGTCATTTTAGAGGTTTCGGCCGATTATCTTTTGGGGTTGGATATTTAAGCAAGACTTTTTTGTAGCATATCGGTGCATTGCGTTTTTTATTTGCTTTTCCCTTCGCCGTATGCTATACTGGCTTCATGAGCCTGCGGATTTGTTCGCTGTCGAGCGGAAGCTCGGGCAATTGTACGTATGTGGCGTCCGATAAAACGGCGATTTTAATTGACGCCGGAATCCCGTCCGAGCGTATCGAGCGGTCTTTAAAGGTGCTCGGCGCAGATACCGGCAGCCTTTCCGTTTTAGTCACGCACACGCACAACGACCATATTGCTAACCTTGCGTTCGCAAGCGCCTGCGGCGCTAAAGTCTACGCCCATTTTCTGTCCGCTCCCGACGTGTTAAGGCGCGGCAGGTTTAGTTTTACAGAATTCGGCGACGGGGAATTCGCCATCGGCGATATTTTAATTACGCCGTTCCGCGTGCCGCACGACGTTCCGTGCGTCGGGTATACGCTGCGCTGCCAAAACCGCGCGGTCAGCATTTTAACGGACTTAGGGGAAGCGGACGGCCAAACGGTAGGCGAGGCCGCGCTGAGCGACGTCGTATTGATTGAATCGAACCACGACGAGGGCTTAGTGCAGCGCGGCGCGTACCCGTGGCCGTTAAAAAAACGCATCCTTTCGCGCCAAGGCCATCTCTCCAACGCGGCGTGCGCCGAGGCCTGCGCGCGCCTTGCCGGCGGCCGCGTGCGCCAAATCATTTTAGGGCACCTTTCCCGCGAAAACAACTACCCGGAGCTCGCGTTTAATACGGTTTCCGCGCGGCTTAGCGCCGCCGGGTGTGTCGAGGGGAAGGATATTTCGCTCGAGGTCGCCCCGGCGAGCCGCATGAGCGGGTTATACGAGATTGTGTGAATTAGACTTGTTCGGAAACCTCCCACGGCGGCGTCTAAGTGCGTCTTTTCGCCGCTGTAAAATTATTGATTAGCATCATTAAAAAGGTAAACGACGAATAATCCTTATTTGTAATTTGCTTAACCCCCCCTATAAGAGGAGACCGGCCCATGGCCCCAACCCCCCCCGTAAAGCCCCAAAATCAAATGATTACGCCGCAGGAATCGTCGCGCCTGTTCCTGGTCGCCGTGTTTTCTAATTTGGCGGTCAGCTTGCTGCTGGCGGGCTTTATCGTCGGGCTCGGGGAAGAGGAGATGAGCACCACGGTAGCCCTTTTAGGCACGCTGTTGATTCAGGCGGTCTACGTGGCGGTATACGGGTGGCTCGTGCCCGGCAAGAACCGTGTTTTACGGTGGCCCATTGTAAATAAAAGGCTGGAGCGGAAGCGTTCGCCCGCCGCTTTTGCCGGCCTTATGGGGCTCTGCGCGGCCTTGGGCGCGTTGTCGCTGGGCGCGTTTTTTCTTCCGACCGTATGGTTTGACGGGCTCTTATCGTTAACCGGGTACGAGGGAAGCGGGATTGAATTTTCGGGGACGGCGGACATTATTTTGGGCGGGGTCATCGTCGTGCTGGTCGCGCCTGTCGTCGAGGAATTTATTTTCCGCGGCGCGCTGCTTTCGGGGCTCTCGCGTTCTCACGGCGTCCCGAAGGCCGTTTTATTAACCTCGTTCGCGTTTATGCTGTCGCACATGAACCCCTCGCAGACGCTGTACCAATTCCTGCTGGCGGTCGTTTGCGGCTTTGCGGTCGTCTATACGGGGACGCTGCTTGCCGGCGTCGTCATTCACGCGGCCAGTAATTTGTGCGCGCTGTTACTCGAACTGACGCCGCTCGGGCTTATACTGGACGAGCTGTTGGCCGCGCTTTTCGGCATAACGGAAGCGGAGGGCGGCGCGGCCGAAATCGGCGGCTCCTTCGCCGCTGAAATCGGCAACCCCTTCATGGCGGCGGGCGTTACGGCGGGCGCGCTGGCGTTGTTCGGCGGCCTAATTTTGCTTATCCTGTTTTATTTTAAAAAGGCCAAGCCGAAGGAGGAGGAGCCGCCGCCGCTCAAGGAAATTTTTTATCGGGTTAGCCTGTCGCCGCTCATTCCGCCGTACCCCCTGTATCCGGGCAACGCGTTTCACCCGGGGCTTCCGCCGCCGCCCGACCCGTTCGCGCCGCCCGGCTCCCCCCCTCAAGGGTACTCGCCGCCCGATTCCGCGCCTTCCGCCCAAAACCCCTACCCGCCGTTTTTCGACCATCCGGCCGCGCCGGGCGGTTCTATGGCGGAGCCCCCAATCGACATAGCGTTAACGGAGGCGGTTCACGCCGCCAAAAAAACCTCCGCGCGCGTGTTGTTTTGGACGGCGTGCGTCGTTTGCGCGGCGTTTTGGGGGCTGGGGTTTTTAGCCGGCTTAGGCCTTTTGGCCTAAGCCGGCTAAAAACAATGATGTTTTCGCTGCGCGAAAATGATGATATAAAGGTATGATGAGCGGCTTTGCCGCATGACGGATAAAAAAGCTGCGGAAACATCGCTTCATATCATCATAAGCATAAGCGCCTTCATACCATCATATAAAAATCAAAGCCCTGCCCAAACCATTCACTCATACAAGGAGAACCATGGACAATTTAACCAATTTAGTCACCCTTTCCGCGGCGGACGCCGAATCCCAAAAGCGTTACCGCGCCGTAGGGTTCGCGATGTTTTTTATCGCCGTGTCGCTGCTGCTTGTCCGCACGGCGGCATACCTTATCGGCTCCGTCGTTTATGAGGGCGAGCTTGAAAACGAGATTTTGGTCGATACCTTATTCGACCTCGGGTTTTCACTGGCGGTTCAAATCGGCGTTTTGCTCGTCGGCGTTTTCCTTATTTATAAATACGCGCTGAGGATGAACGCGCGCGAAATTTTGAAATTTTCAAATTTCCGCAACACGAAATGGTTTAATTACGCGTTGTCGGTGCCGCTCGGGATTTTAGCGCTGTTTGTGACGATAGGCGTTTCGACGGCGTGGCTCGTATTTATCATCGCGATGGGGTACACGCCGCGTTCGTCGGGCGAGCTTATGCCGGAGGTGTTTAATCCGGGATTGTTCCTATTGGCGTTGTTTTTAACGGCGGTTTTGCCGGGAGTTTGCGAGGAGTTCGCGATGCGCGGCGGCTTTTTTACGACGATGAAAAAAAGCTATAAGGGCGGTTTTTTCTATATCGTCATGGCAATCGCGTTCGGGCTGTTCCACCAAAATATTTTGCAGGTATTCTACACCGCGCTGTTCGGCGCGGTGATGGCGTTTATCGTCGTCAAAACCAAGTCGATTTATCCGTGCATGATCGTCCACTTTTTAAACAACGGAACCAGCGTTTACCTATCGTATGCCGAGGAGTACGGCTGGTTCGGCGGCGATATCCTCAACACGATTTTTAACGGCATTTTAGAGAACTTCGCCCTGGTTTTTCTCTCGTACCTGTTGGTTTTAGGCGCGTTTATCGGGCTGCTGGTTTTGATGAATTTCCTGAACCCCTCCGATAAGGCAAAAAAGAAGCGGGCCGCCGCGCCGTACGCCGGGTATTACGGCGGGTACCCGGGGTACGGAGGCTATAACCAAGGGTACGGAGGTTATCCCCGGGGGTATGGGAATTATAACCAAGGGTACGGCTACCAAAGCCCTTATCCGAACACGGCGGCAATTACCCCGAACGCCGCGGAAGAGCACGCGGCGGCCGCGCCCGATGCGGAGGGGAAGGAAGGCACCGCCGCCAAGCTTTATAAGCCTTCTTTACGCGACAAAGCGTTTTTAATCGGCGCGATTGTGACGACCGCGCTGTTTACGGTTTTCTCGTTCGTATGGGGGCTGTTTTATTAGACTTGTTCTGTAACCTTCCACGGTGCGTCTAAGCGCATCTTTTTGCCGCTATAAAATCTTCTAAACCAGTTACGCAGCGCTGCTGCGCTCCTGTTTTACAAGCTTTTCTATCGACAAAAATCTGCGGCTTATACGGTCATGTTAGGTTACAGAACAAGTCTATTATTGTAACGTAAAAACTGCCGCGCTTTCTCCTTTCCCCCCTGTTCCTTTTTACTTTACTTATCCGTTATGAAAAAAATTGATTTGCTATGCGTCGGAAAAATTAAGGAGCCGTATTATAACGCCGCGCTCGCCGAATATTCAAAACGGCTTTCGCGCTTTTGCGCGTTTACCGTGACGGAAATCCCCGACGCGGGCGACGCGCCGGAAACTGTCGCAAAGGAAAGCGCGGCGCTCGCCGCAAAGCTCGGCGGCTATACGGTTTTATTAGACCGCGCGGGCGAGCCTGTAACGAGCGAGGGCTTTGCACGGGTAATCGACGCCGCGTTTGTGCGGGGCGCGGCTAAGGTGCACGTCGTCGTCGGCGGCTCGCGCGGCGTGTCGCGGGAATTAAAAGCGGCGGCGGATAAGGCCTTCAGCTTCGGCGGCGTCACATACCCGCACGCCTTAATGCGCGTGATTGCGGCGGAGCAAATTTACCGCGCCATGTCCATTTTAAGCGGCGCGCCGTACCATAAGTAACATAGACTTGTTTCCTAACCTATAGTCAATCAGTTTACAAATGGAAGTCTTTTGGCATCTTTTTGGCAAAACCCCGCTTCTGAGGCTTATTCGACCATGTTAGGTTATTGAACAAAGCTAACGCACAACGCACATCGCACAACGCACAATGTCGGTTCAAAATTCGAACCAAGCATAGACCTGTCCACTAACCTACCACGGCGCGCCTAAGGGCGTCAAGTTGTCCGCTATAAAATCTTGTTCAATGGTTCCGTAGCGCTGCTACGCCCCCATTTCGCAAGCTTTTATTCGCCGACGAAATGAGAGTCGCGGGCAAACGCAGTTTGCACATGACCGAATGAGGAGGTGAGCAAAGGGTGAAACCCTTTATATCAACAAATATCCATCCCTTATTC
>Ga0123353_10010880_pt1 | contig 12747 bp, 10 predicted proteins | sample TergutLab28metaG_3_FD_92763 | JGI IMG/M metagenome (GOLD analysis project Ga0123353, IMG submission 92763) | Labiotermes labralis P3 segment gut microbial communities from Petit-Saut dam, French Guiana - Lab288 P3 | ecosystem: Host-associated > Arthropoda: Insects > Digestive system > Gut ...
GGCCCTGGACCATGAGCTCGAACTGGTGCCGGTGATCAACAAGATTGATTTGATCGCCGCCGAGCCCGACCGCGTGGCCCAGGAGGTGGAGGATATCATCGGCCTGGATTGCTCTGAAGCCCCCCGCGTGAGCGCCAAGACCGGCGAGAACGTCGCCCAGGTGCTTGAGCGCGTCGTGCGGGATATCCCTCCCCCCGAGGCCAACGACGACGCCCCCCTGCGCGCTTTGATCTTCGACAGCCTTTACGACCAATATAAGGGCGTGATTGTCTATGTGCGCGTGATAGAGGGCACTCTAAGCGCGGGTGAAACAATGAAGATGTTCGCCAGCGGCGCGGAATACAATGTTGTTGAAGTCGGCCGCATGCGCGCCAACCGCATGGAGCCCTGCGAGGTCCTGGCGGCGGGCGAGGTGGGCTACATCTCAGCCTCCATCAAAACTGTGAAGGACGCCACCGTGGGCGACACCGTCACCAAGCTGGAACGCCCGGCGTCGGAGCCCCTGCCCGGCTACCGTTCGGCACTGCCCATGGTGTTCTGCGGGGTGTATCCCGCAGATGGCGCGGACTACGAGGCCCTGCGGGAATCCTTGGAAAAATTGCAACTCAACGACGCCGCCCTCAATTATGAACCCGAAACCAGCGGCGCGCTGGGCTTTGGCTTCCGATGCGGCTTTTTGGGGCTATTGCATCTGGAGATCGTGCAGGAGCGCCTGGAGCGCGAGTACAATCTTGACCTCGTCACAACCGTGCCAAGCGTGATCTATCACTTCAAGCTTATCGACGGCTCAACTGTTGAAATCGACAACCCCACCCACTACCCCGACCCCATGAAAATCGCCGCCGCCGAGGAGCCCTTCACCAACGCGCACATCTATGCTCCGGCGGAGTACGTGGGCACCATCATGGAACTGTGCCAGGACCGCCGCGGCATATTCAAAGATATGACCTATGTCACGGAAGGCCGCGTGGATATTCACTACGAACTGCCCCTGGGCGAGATTATCTACGACTTTTTTGACAGCCTCAAGAGCCGTACCCGTGGCTACGCCAGCTTCGACTATGAGTTCCTGGACTACCGGGAATCCAAGCTGCAGAAGCTCGACGTGCTGCTCAACGGCGATGTCATCGACGCCCTGTCCTTCATCATTCACGCGGATAAGGCCGTGCCCCGCGCGCGAAGAATTGCCGAGCAATTGAAAGAACACATCCCGCGGCATATGTTCGAGATCCCCGTGCAGGTAGCCGTAGGCGCCAAAGTGATCGCCCGGGAGACGGTGAAGGCCATGCGCAAGGACGTCCTTGCCAAGTGCTATGGCGGCGACATCACCCGCAAAAAGAAGCTTCTGGAAAAGCAAAAAGAGGGCAAGAAGCGCATGCGGCAGTTCGGCCAGGTGGAGGTGCCCCAGGAGGCATTCATGGCCGTGCTGAAACTGGACGAATAAAAGGCGCCCACAGTTTGGCAGGAGGGAGAATCCATTGATCGTCAACCTGAAAACCAACGATATGGCCGAGCCCATCGGCATAGGCGGCAATCCGCGCTTCTCCTGGCAGATGGTCTCGGACGTCGCCGGCCAGCAGCAGACGGCCTACCGGCTCACCATATGCAAAGGCAATGAAGAGATATGGACTACAGGCAGGGCGGAGGGCGGGGCCTCAGTGGGTATCCCATACGCCGGGCCCGCTCTCGCTGGCTGCACGAAATACAGTTGGGAAGTACAGGTCTGGGATAAAGAAGGGGCCGTCCATACCGCCCGCGCGTCCTTCGAAACAGGCCCGGATACCTGGGAGGGCTCCGAATGGATCAGTATGACCGGCGCGAAAACTGGCGGCTCGTCCGTGTTCCGCCGGGCGTTCTCACCGGGGAAGACAGTCAAATCGGCCCGGCTTTATGCCACGGGCCTGGGCGTCTTCGACGTCTGGATCAACGGCGTGCGGGTGGGTAACGACGTGCTGAAACCCGGCTTTACCATGATGACAAAACGGGTGCACTCCTTTGCATACGATGTGACTGGCCTGCTTGAAACTGGGAAAAATGCCGTCTCCTGCGTTATAACCGCCGGATGGTGGGCTGACGAAGCCTCTCCCGGCAACCCGGGGAAGGACACCGCCGTGCGTATGAAGCTGGTCCTGTTTTACCAAGACGGAAGCAGCGGTGTCATAAGCACCGGCACTGACTGGAAGACCGCGGACGCTTCCCCCATCCGCATGGCCGGCATCTGGAAGGGCGAAACCTACGACGCCAACTACGGCACTGCCTGGATGCTGCCGGGTTTCAACGACGCACACTGGAAAGCCGCAATTGTCAATAAAGAGTTCACCGGCGAAATCACGCCCATGGTGGGCGAGCCCATTCGCGTACGCGAGGACCTGGAGCGCAGGGCGAAGTCCGTCACTGTTTACAGTGGCGCGAAGGGCGCCTCACTGACGCAGCACGGCAAAATCAATGTGACCGGGAAATATAAGGACGGACAGGCCTTTTCCCTGCGCCCGGGGGAGACCGCCGTGGTGGACCTGGGACAGAACTTCTCCGGCTGGTCGTATTTCGAGGCCGAGGCCCCCAAGGGGACAGTGATCACTGTGAAGCACGGCGAGATGCTTAATGACCGGGACGGCCTGAAATCCCGCGGGAACGACGGCCCCGAGGGCAGCCTATACACCGAAAATCTCCGCAAAGCGAAGGCGACGGCGATCTATACAACGAGTGGCAAGGGCATTGAAAAATATCACTCCACCCACACGTTTTACGGTTTTCGCTATTGCGCCGTCATCGTGACGCAGCCGGTGATTTTTCACGAAGTGAAGGGCATGGTCGTCACCTCGGCCCTGACCGACACCATACGCCTGAAGACCTCGGACGAGAGCGTCAACCAGTTGGTCAGCAATATCTTCTGGGGGATGTACAGCAATTACCTGAGCATCCCCACCGACTGCCCCCAGCGCGACGAACGCCAGGGCTGGACGGCGGATACCCAGGTCTTCTCCACAACAGGAGCCTATTCCGCGGACGTAAAAGGCTTCTTTGAGAAGTGGATGGCGGATATGCGCGATTCCCAGCGGGCGGACGGTGCTTTCCCCGACTGTGCGCCCACCGGCTACGGCGGCTACGCGAACCTGGGTTGGGGCGACGCGGGCGTGATCGTGCCCTACAACATGTATAGGATGTACGGCGACGCCGCCTTTATCGAGGACAACTGGGACGCCATGGTGAAATTCATGGACGCCTACATGGCGGGCACGGAGAATTGGGGCGGCGGCCGCGCCTACGGCGACTGGCTGGCCTACGAGAGCAACGATAAAGATATCAAGAGCATCTGCGGCGTGGCCTACTACGCCATGGACGCCCGCTTGATGTCCGAGATGGCCCGGGTGACGGGCAGGGAAAAAGAAGCAGCCAAGTATCGGAAGGTCCACGAGGCCGAAAAGGCGTTTTTCCAACAGCAGTTCGTGAAAAAAGATGGCTCCCTCACCCGCACGGAGCAGACCGCCTGCCTGATGGCCCTGTGGGCGGACTTGCTACCCAGCGAAGCCTCCAAGCAAAAAGTCGTCGACACGCTGCTGGAGAATATCGCCCGCAACGGCAATAAGCTGCAGACCGGCTTTTTGGGAACAGCCATTCTGCTGCCCCTGCTCACCGAAGCCGGGGCTTCCAATGTGGCTTACAGGCTGTTGCTCCAGCGCGGGGACCCCTCCTGGCTCTACAGCGTGGATCAGGGTGCTACCACCGTCTGGGAGCGCTGGAACTCCTTCACCTTGGAGAAGGGCTTCGGCCCCGTGGGCATGAACTCCTTCAACCACTACGCCTACGGCGCTGTAGCCGAGTGGATGTACGGTTACATGGCGGGCATCATGGTCGATTTTGAGCAGCCCGGTTTCAAGCACATCATTCTCAGGCCATATCCAAACAAGGCCATGCGGGCCGTGGATTGCGCCTTCGATTCCCCCTACGGTACAATTGTGTCCAAATGGGAATACAGCGGCGACAATTTTGTCTATGATATCACGGCGCCCGCCAATACGACGGCCACGGTGTATCTGCCCGCCCCGGAAGGCATGCCCTGCGCCATGCAGGGCAGCGGCATTGAGCACGTCGGCAGGGAAGGCGGCAGGGAGGTTTTTCATGTGGGTACCGGGACCTACCGCTTTGTCGTCGGTGAGGCCGCCAATCATGTCGCACCGCCCTCAACGGGAAGATTGCTCCTCTCCGTGCTGGCGGCGGGCGCGGGCATGGCCGCGGCCGTGGGAACGATGGCCGCCACGCTGCGCGGGAAGAAACGGCGGCGAAGGTGAGGCGGTCACCATCTCGCGCTGTGGTAGATCACGCCCGGCTCGGGCTCAAGGCCCTTGGCCGCAAACAGCTCGCTGACCGTAACCAGCTGCCAACCCTGATGGTGCAGCTCCGCGATGACCGCGTCGGCCACGTCCTGGGTGAATGAGTACAGGTCGTGCATAAGCACGATGTCGCCGTCCTGCACGTAGTCCACCACGCTGTTGACCACTTTAAGAAAATCCCTCTGCCGCTGCTCATCGGAGCGGTTCTTGCAGAGCAACTCGCAGTAGCGCCAGTCCTCGGAGTCGATGCTCCAGAGGATGACGGGCATATCCACGCAGCCGAGCATGCGGTCGGAAACCGCGCCGAAGGGCGGGCGCAGCAGTTTGGGGGCCACGCCGGCGTATTCCTCCAGGGCCGCGGCGGCCCGTTCCAGGTCGTCGCACAGCTTCCCGCTGCCCAGGCGGGTCAGGCGCTCGTGGGAATAGGAATGGCTGGCGATCTCGCAGCCCTGGGCCACCATGCGCTTGAGGATACTCTGGTACTCCTGCGCGCGGTCGCCCAAACAGAAGAAGGTGGCGCGGCCGCCGACTTCCAGCAGGGTATCCAGGATGTGCGTGGTAACTTTTCCGCCGGGGCCGTCGTCGAAGGTGAGTGCTACCAACTTGCCCTCGCCTTCCGGCGCGGCGTGCACGCCCTCCTGGCGGACATAGGGCGCTGTGGTGGTCTCCGGCGGGGGAGCGGTCGTCTCCTCCCTGGGATGAAAGCTCTGCCGCAGGCTGGAAAAAAAACTGCCGAAGCCGACCATGATCACCGCCGTGAGCAGACTCATCGTGCGTTTCATTTTTCACTCTCCTTAAAAAGGCTCCCCCGAGGGGGAGTTCCCGCGTAGCGGGTGAGGGGGGTTGTTATAGTATCCCCCGTTCCGTCGCAGGACGTGCAATCCTTTTTTTGCCTTTTCAAAAGAAAGGCTTCCCTTTTTTTTGCGGGTATGATATACTAATCCGCTCACAGATTTGACGGGTGCATTCATGGAGTTAATGGGGGAAATAAGAGAAGTGAAAGAGTATTTCCCGGGGGTCCCGGCCGTGCAGTTTGAGGGGAGCTACGCCAGCCATCCGTTCTCCTTCCGCTTCTACGACCCGGAGCGCATCGTGGCGGGCAAACCCATGCGCGAGCAGCTGCGTTTCGCGCTGCCCGTGGGCGCGGCGGCCCGTTTCGGCCACGCGGGGCAGGACTATCTGATGGCCTCCATGGAACTGCTGCACAAGCTGGGCCTGCAGCTGTATACCCTGCGCGACCGCAATCTGGCCCCGGAGGCTCCCACGCTGCGCGAGAGCAACGCGCGCATGGACGAGGCCGCTGAGTCCCTTGTATGCTTGCAGGAGGCCTACGGAGCGCGGGCACTGCAAGTCTCCGCGGATTTGAGCGACCACCCGCGCTATTGCTACGGCGCGGCGACATCGTACTCCGCGGACATATATGCCCACGCGGCGGCGCAGACAAAAAAAGCCCTCGAGCTGGCGTGGCGGCTCGGGGCGCTGCATTTTTGTTTTTCGGGCGAGCAGGAGTGCCGCGACGGGTTCTATCCCAGCGTGAACGACGCGCTGGAGGCGAGCAACCTGCTGCGCCTGCTGGCGATGCTTGCGGGCTGCGCGGCGGAGCTGGGCTACACCGGCACGCTGTGCGCACGCCCGGGCGGGGATCCGGCCCGCGAACCCTACCTACCCAACGCGCCGCTGACTCTCTCGTTTTTGCGGCAGGGCGGTCTGGAGAGCACCTATCGCGTGGACCTGCCCGGCGGTGCGCCCTGTTCCGAACTGCGCGCGCTGCTGCAGGACGACCGCCTGGGCACGTTGCAGGTCTCCCCCACCCTGCCCGCGGCCTACGAGACCCTGTTCGTCCGTGCGGTACCCATGCTGCTGGAGGTCCTGCGCTTCGGCGGGCTGCGCGGCGGCGGGATCATCCTGGACGTGCCGCACAGGGTGTGCGCAACGCCGGAGGACTACGTGATCCACTGCATTTTGCATATGGACGCCTTCGCCTACGGCCTGATGATGGCCCAGCGCGTGCTGCTGGACGGCCGGGTGGAGCAACTGCGGCGGGAGAGATACGGCGGGTTCTACCAAGGCGTGGGCAGGGCGGTGCTCGAGAACCGCACAGATCTGCGCCTGCTGGAGAGCCACGCGCTGCAGCGGGGCATGCTGACTGCCCGCACGGGACGGGAGGACTACATGGAGCATGTTGTGCAGGGGCTGATGTACAGAGGGGTTTAGCCCAACCACCCTATCAGCGTATTGAGTCTGTTTGTTTTTGTCTCTTCTTTCTTGGCAAGCTCAATATGATTGACCTGCTCGCGTTTTATGTAGCCGGGCAGTTTCAGGAAGACTTCCAATGCGCCGGCCTCCCTCAGGGCCTCTTCAATATAAGCGGGAAGTACTAGCTCCCGCTTTTTTGTGTCCTTTTCCAGGATAACATGCACGATGTCGCCGGACTGTTTGCCGACGGCGCGCCTGATAAACTCGTTGTAGACCAAATAGTGCCCATTTTTTGAGGGCAGCAGCATATGGTCGAACGCGTACCCGTCCACCGTGATACGCACAGGTATGTTGCCCTTGGAACCGAAGTGCTCCAGCGCCGGATAGGGGAAATAGAACACGTTCCACTTGATCTTGCCCTCAAGGCGCATGATCTCGCTGTCGAATTCAAATTGCATAGTAGCCCTCCGCCGCCCTTAGCAGCCACTGATACATGGACCCGTAAGCATTATACAGCCTGCGCAGCTCGTCGATCAATTCAGGTTTTGAAAGCAGGGCCATGTCCTGCGATGTGCACATAAAAATGAAGCTCTTTGCGTTGAGATAGGGCTTTAGACTCACGGATGCGTCGGGGAACTTCTCTCTTTTGAACAATTCGGGCAGCATGACGGCGCCTGCGCTGATTGCTTCACCGACGGCTGCCAGGAACGCCTCGGCGTCCTTCTCTATGCGCGGGCGCAGGAACTGCATATAGGCGGGTGTCGCGCCGTAGATGCATACGCCCGCGTTCCACTCGCCCTCCTCCGGCTTGATCTCGAACCACATGCAGGGCCACACCATGGGCTCCTCTTTTGGCCTGGTGAAGGTGATCCATACGTTATCCCGGTAGAGATGCTTCTCTTTCGCGAAACGCGTGTCTCTCCGCGCCCGTGAGATAATACGCCCGGGCAGGAGGTTCATGCGCGGGTCGAGCTTGGCGAAATCATCTGTCAGGTCTGTCACGATCTGCTGCATGGGGGTGAAGACCAGGGCCTTCATTTGCGCCTTGTGGGCCTCGTAGAAGTCTTTGGAATTTTCGAACCTGTTCTGCGAGAGCAGGAACAGGCCCTCCGGGGGGATGCCGGTGTAGGTATTCATAACAATCTCCTTATTCTGTTAGACCAAAATGCTTCGCCAGAATGGCAAGCGTTTCCGCTCTCGTGTCGGTCATGGCGTCTTCCCGGACTATCGTATAAAACCCGCTATTTGCCCACCTGTCGTAATTGTCCTGGCTATTGACATGCGCCATGCAGGCAAGAAAGTTTTCCATGGCTTTTTCCGGGTCGTCCGCTTTCATGATCTGCTCCTTGAGGAACACCTTGTCGGGGTCGTCGCGGTCAAAAAAATGCCCGACAGACATCGAATTGGGCGCCAGCATCACCGCAATCTGGTGATAGCCCGCTATTTCGCGCAGAACCACGAGGGGAATGTTCGTATCTGCGATGACCTTCTTTGACTGCGAAACGCGCATGAGATGCATGATCTCAAACTCAATGAGCTCCCGCGCGCATCCCTGTATCCAGTTGTTGTACTGCTCCGGGGTTCTGTGGATAAACTCCTGCCAATCTTTCATGGTCTGGAAGTAGCACAGATTCGGATGCGTCTCCGGGGTGGCTATGCCCTCCGGCACGCAGTCATAATTCTCGCCGCAGTGGACCAGGCCATAGGTATCGGCCAGCATTTTCGCCATGGTCGATTTGCCCGCATAGGCTGTCCCGTTGATGAACAGGACGTTTTTCAGATAATGCCTGAGGAGCCGATTGCTTATCTCCATTATTCCAGAGCCTCCATCATCTTCTGTGCCGCAAGCAGCACGCCCATCTTGCCGCTATGGAAGTTCAGCCCGCCCTGCATCCACGCGGCCCAGGGGGGGCGCAGCGGGGCGTCGGCGGATAGCTCTATGCTCGCCCCCAGGATGAACGCCCCCGCGGCCATGATCACCTGGTTGTCGTAGCCGGGCATATCCCAGGGCTCGGGGGTGACGAAGGCGTCCACCGGCGCGCCGGACTGCATGCCCTGGCAGAAGGCGATGAGGGTTTCACGCGCGCCGAGGGTGATGCTCTGGATGATGTCATGGCGGGGCTCGTCCCATTTGGGGGAGACCTCATAGCCCAGCAGTTCGAATAAAGCTGAGGTATACACGGCTGTTTTGAGGGCCTCGCCTACGACATGCGGCGCATGGAACAATCCCATGAACAGGCTTCTGTTGAGGCCCAGCGTGGCGCCCACCTCGCCGCCGATGCCCGGGGCGGTCATGCGATGGGCGCACAGTTCCACCAGGTCGGCCCGCCCGGCGATGTAGCCGCCGTTCTTCGCCAGGCCGCCGCCGGGATTCTTGATAAGCGAGCCGGCCACGATGTCCGCACCACACTGGGTGGGCTCGAGCTTCTGCGCGAATTCGCCGTAGCAGTTATCTATCATAACAATTGCTTTACTGTGCTCTTTTGCTATTTTCGCGGCTTCGCCAATCTCCTCCACGGAGAGGCTCGGCCGCAGGGTGTAGCCCCGGGATCGCTGGAGATAGACCATTTTGGGCTGGATTTTTTTCACAGCTTCTCTTATCGCGCTGAGATCGAGCCGGCCACGCCTGTCCAGTTCAATCTGCTCGTAGTGTATACCAAACTCTTTTAGAGAACCCAGGCCGCCGGCCTTCAGGCCAATCACTGGACGCAGGGTATCGTAGGGTGTGCCGGTGACGCAGAGCATGGTGTCGCCGGGGCGCAGCATGCCGAACAGCGCCACGGCAAGGGTATGCGTACCCGATGTAAACGTGTGGCGCATGAGGGCGGCTTCCGTCCCCATGATCTCGGCCAGCACGGCCTCGAGGGTTTCGCGCCCCCTGTCTCCGTAGCCATAACCGGTGCTCTCGCCGAAGTGCGATTCGCTCACCCGGTGTTTATGAAACGCGGCCAGTATTTTTTGTTGGTTGTGCTCCGTGATTTGCTCGATTTCGGCGAAGCGTGGAGTAATTTTCTGGATGGCTTGGGCGGAGAGGGCCTCCAGGCTTGGGCTTATGACAAAGAATTCGCTCATGCGTCGCCCTCCTTTTGCAGCGTAATCATATCCCCTACCCGCTCAAAGCCGATCGATTCATAAAAGTCTTGCAGCTCCTCTTTGCAGGTGAGCCAGACTTCACGCCCGTCGTATTGCCCGCAGATATGGGTAATCAGTTTCCCCGCAAGGCCCCGGCCACGATGTTCGGGTAAGGTTCCCAGCGCGCCGATGAAGACATGCCCCGGCGTGACAGCCACCGCGCTGCCGGTACATACTTCTTTCAGCATCCAGGTTTGCGCCGTACCACGCCGCCAGCGAAGTGCCAGGTCTGCCATCCAGTCATTGCGATTTTTGGCGCCCAAGCCGCATTGCGCCAGGATATCGTACACCTCGCCCGGATCATCTGCAATTAAAGATATATTATCTTGGATAAAGTCTTTTTTCGGCGCAACAAAGCGCACAAGCATGCTGCGCCATTCTATTGGAAAAGGCAGCTTCGCGGCTGCATCAGCGCCGCACTGCAAACGGGACCAGGGCTGCATGCGCAGGAAGGCGATGAGCTCTTCCCAGTCGGCGTTATCTTGGGCAGCGAGTATTACGAAGCCATCTACGAGTGATATAACAGACGTGTCGTCCTGCATCCAAAGCTGACATTCCGGCATATCAAAATAACTTCTATACGCTGCCAGAACCCGGGCGCTGAAGATATCCCAGGGGACATATTCCCGGTCAAGCCGCTTAATCACGGGCCAAAAGCTCCTTCCACAGCAGTTCGGCCAGGGCATAGACTGCCTGCGCGTCGCTCTCCTTGATCACCAGCGCGGGAGAGTGCAGGTTGCGGCAGGGCGTCGCCAGGCCCAGCGTGGGTACGCCCCCCCGCGCCCTGTGGATACCGGCGGCGTCTGTGCCGCCCGCAACCATGGTCTTTGTCTGCGCTAGAATGCCATTTTCTTTCGCAAGGGTCATGGCCCACTCATATAGGTCGAGGGGATACATTGTGCCCCTGTCCATAAAAGGCACCACGGCCCCGCCGCCCAGGGAGCACACACGCTGCGCGCCTTCAATTCCGGGCAGGTCCGCGGCTGTGGTGGTTTCGACCACGATGGCGTACTTGGGATCAAGGGCAAAGGCCGCCGCGCCCGCCGCGCCGCCGATCTCCTCCCGGGCGCTGAACACGGCGCACATCGACCGGTGGGCGTGCAGCAGCTCAAGCAATATCAGGCAACCCAAACGATCATCGAGAGCCTTGGATTTGATATATCCATCCCCGAAGCGCGTGAGCCCCGACGCAAATATCGCATAGTCACCCAGCCGCACGTGCCGCTGGGCGTCCTCGCGATTTTCCGCGCCTATGTCGATGTAGAGGCTTTCCTGCTTGGGCAGGCGGGTTTTCTCGTCGCCCTCCAGCAGGTGGACAGGGGCAAGGCCGATCACGCCGGGGAGGCCCCGCTTCCCCACGAAGACCTGCCTGCCGAGATACGCCGCCCGCTCGATGCCGCCCACGTGGGCCAACTTGAGCAGGCCCTCCTCGGTGATGTGCGTGACAATCATGCCCACTTCGTCCATGTGAGCGCAGAGCATCACTTTTGCATTATTCTGATTGACGATGAGGCTGCCCAGTGGATCGACATAATAGTCAATATCCTCCGGTAAATGCGCAATCAGCCATGCGCGCACGTCAGCCTCCCGGCCGGAAATGCCGGGCAGGGCGCACAGTTCATCAAGCCATTTTATGTTCATCATGCGGCGCTCCTTTCCCGGATATAGGCGGCCATCAACTGGGCCGTCGCCTCGATGTCGCGCATATCAACTATTTCAGCGGCACTGTGCATGTTGCGCAGGGGGATGGAAAGCAGCGCGCAGGGGATCCCCGCGGCCACGCCATGCAGGGAATCGGCATTGGTGCCGGTGCGCCCGCCCATGACCTCGAAGCTGTACGGGATATCCTGCTCACCGGCGATGCGGCGCAGGGCTTCGCTCATCCCCTCGTCCAGCGCGGGGGAAAAGCCCACCATCACCCCGCCGCCGAGCTTGCCCTGGGCGTCCTGGGAGGAGAGCCCGGGGGCCATCGCAAAGCTGACATCAACCACGATGGCGCTCTCGGCCTCACTTGAAAAGCCGGCCGCCTTCGCGCCGCTCTGGCCGAAGGTCTCCTCCTGAACAGAAAAGACTACCGTGAGGGGGCAGGCTTCCTCGCCCTCCAGCAATTCCAGGCAGCGCAGGATGGCCGCCACGCCCGCTCGGTTATCCAGCGCGGGGGCGGTGAAGCGCTCCCCCAGCAGGCGCGCGGGGGGCGTGCGCAGGCTCACCCGGGTCCCTACGGACACAAGCGATTCGAGGGCTTCGGCTGCCAGGCCGGTATCGATTACGATGTCCTTCCATTCTGGGGGCTTGTCGTCTTTTTTGGAGAGATGCGGCGGCGTCGCCGGGATGACGCCGTAGACGGCCTCTCTTCCGTGAACGGTAACCTCCTGCCCGGCGAGAATGCGTATATCCATGCCGCCGCAGGGCGTCACGCGCAGAAATCCGCCCGCCTCGATGGCCGTGACAGCCATGCCGATCTGGTCCAGGTGGGCGTCCAGCAGCAGTCGTTTTCCTTTGCCGGGTTTTTCGCCTACAACACTGCCCAGGGCGTCGGTACGTACGTTTTCGCAGTGGCGCGAGAGCAATCGGGCCGCAACTTCAGCCGCGGCTTTTTCGTGCCCGGCCACGCCCTCGGCGGCGCACAGGGCGCGCAGTAACTGTTCCATGGGATACCTCCTATCTAACCTGAACATCATATCATATTCCCCGAATAAACGCAATCATTTCTTGACCCCTCAACGAAATTATGTTATACTTAAAAAACAGCACACAATAGAGGAGTATGGTTTGATCATCGATTTTCACGCGCACTGCTTCCCGGATGCCATCGCCGCGAAGGCAATGCCGAAACTGGCGGCGGGCAGCGGCGTACGCGGCGCCTTTACCGACGGTACTGCGCGGGGCCTGCTGGCCACGATGGACAGCGCGGGCATAGATAAGTGTGTGGTGGCCAACATCGCAACGAATCCCCGGCAACAGCGCGCGGTGAATGACTTTGCGATATCACTGTTAGAAAACCCTAGGTTCTTCCCCTTCGGGTCAGTACACCCGGATGCCCCGGACGCCCTCGGCGAGCTGCGGCGGCTGCAGGAGGCGGGCATCA
>Ga0123353_10010881_pt1 | contig 12747 bp, 26 predicted proteins | sample TergutLab28metaG_3_FD_92763 | JGI IMG/M metagenome (GOLD analysis project Ga0123353, IMG submission 92763) | Labiotermes labralis P3 segment gut microbial communities from Petit-Saut dam, French Guiana - Lab288 P3 | ecosystem: Host-associated > Arthropoda: Insects > Digestive system > Gut ...
AACATTATCCAATCTTCTTTCCAAAAGTATCAGTAAGTTGTCACCAGTGATGCCACCGGAAGCAGCAGCCAATTTAAAGGTTTTAACAAACTGGCGCTCCAACAGGCCATAGCTTTGCTTTACTTTTTGTTTATCTCTGATCTGCTGACCACGATCGGAAAGACGACGGGCGCGACCGACTTGCGGACCGGGAGCCTTGGGTCTTTTTTCAAAAGCACACTTGGTAATACAGCGCGAGCCCTTAAGCATAAGCTTTTCGCCGCTTCTGCGGCATAAGCGGCATACAGCCGCAGTATATCTAGCCATATATAACCTCTATACTCTTCTTCTCTTTTTGGGGCGGCACCCGTTGTGCGGGATAGGTGTAATATCACGGATGCTCTTGATGTCTAAACCGGAAGCCTGTAGCGAACGAACTGCTGCTTCACGACCGCTGCCGGGGCCTTTTACATACACATCAACCAATTTTAAACCCTGTTCGGCACCTTTTCTCACAGCTTCTCTAGCAGCCAACTGAGCGGCATAAGGAGTACCTTTGCGGCTACCCTTGAAACCTACTGTGCCACCGGAAGCCCAAGATATGGTGTCGCCTCTAGGGTCGGTTAAAGTAATTATTGTGTTGTTAAAGGTAGCGTGAACGTAAGCTCTACCGGAAGGTATAACCTTTTTTTCACGCCTTTTCGTTTTGCCTCGCTTTTTTAGCGCCATTATCTATTTACCCTCCTAACGGTAATACAAAAGCGTTTTGCTTATTTGCGACTATTTTTTGGTAGCCTTGCCACGGCCGGCTACAGTCTTTTTTGCACCTTTACGGGTACGAGCGTTGGTCTTAGTTCTCTGTCCGTGCACAGGCAACCCTCTTTTGTGGCGCAAACCACGGTAAGAACCGATATCAATAAGACGTTTAATGTCTAATTGTACTTGTTTACGCAAACTACCTTCAACTATATATTGTTTGTCTATAAGATCGCGAATAGCGTTTAATTCATCATCCGAAAGCTCAGAAACTCTCTTCATGGGATCGACGTTTACTCTTTGCAAAATCTCTAGAGCATTAGTGGGACCAATACCGTAGAGATATCTCAAAGAGATTCTAACTTGCTTATTTTCAGGAATATCTACACCGGATACACGAGCCATACTGGCATTTCCTCCTTAAATTTACCCTTGTCTCTGTTTGTGTTTAGCGACAGGGCAGATGTTGCGTACAACACCTTCGCGTCTAATGATTTTACACTTGGGGCATCTCTTTTTTACAGAGGCGCTTACTTTCATTGATCTTTTCCTCTTATACTATAACTTTCATTTCATTTAAGATTTGAAACGATAGGTAACACGGCCGCGTGTTAAGTCATACGGCGAGAGCTCTACTAAAACTCTGTCGCCTGGCAATATACGAATATAGTGTACGCGCATTTTGCCGGAAATATGAGCTAGCACTTTATGCCCGTTGGCCAATTCTACTTCGAAAGTAGCATTAGGCAAAGCTTCCAGTACTGTTCCCTCTACTTCTATGGCTTCTTTTTTTGCCAAGTTTCCGTTTTACCTTTCTTTTAAATTTTAGTGAGTATTTCTACTCCCTCAGCTGTAACAGCCACCGTATGTTCAATGTGGGCTGCTAAAGAACGGTCTTTAGTGATCACAGTCCAATCATCACGCAAAGTTTCAGTTTCATATGAACCGGCACTAAGCATAGGTTCAATAGCAATAATCGTACCTGACCTTAATATAGGTCCGAAACCAGCTTTGCCAAAATTGGGCACTGACGGCTCTTCATGCATCTGTCTGCCTATACCATGACCAGTATACTCACGTATAACGCCCCAGCCACAACTCTCAGCGTATTGCTGCACAGCCGCCCCTATATCACTTACGCGACCGTTAAGCATTACAGCGGCAATGCCGGCTTGTAAAGCACCCTCTGTGTCGGCAATAAGCTTTAAAGCCAACGAAGCTGCCTGCCCCACTGCCACTGTAATAGCAGCATCTCCATGATAACCTTCGCGTATAACACCGAAATCCAGAGAAATAATGTCCCCATCTCTTAGAATACACTTAGACGAAGGTATGCCGTGCACTATCTCACAATTGACAGATGTGCAGAGGGAAGCTGGAAAACCTCTGTAGCCTTTAAAAGAAGCTATAATACCTCTTTTGGCTACTTCGCGCTCGGCAATATCGTTTAATGAAGCAGTTGATATGCCCGGTTTTACAGCTTCCCTCAAAATCTGTAAAACCTCGGCTACATCCTTGCCAGCTTTACGCATCAGAACGATCTCTCTATCTGATTTTAAAATAATAGCCATTATTTAAGCGCGTTTATTATTTTTTTAGTAATTTTATCCACATCGCCGCTACCGTTAATTTTAATTAGCTTGCCTTGCTGTATGTAATAATCAATAACCGGCGCAGTATGTTTAAAATACACATCAAGACGATGCCTTATCGTCTCCGAAGAGTCATCTTCCCGTTGATATAATTCTCCGCCGCAACGTAAACACTTTTTATCGCCGACAGTATGAGTGGCCTGACAAACACGGCAAACACAACGTGCCGACAGACGACCAATCAACTCTTTTTCGTTGACCTCTATATAAACAGCTTTGCGTATAGCTTCGTTGCGCTTAGCCAAAGCCTCGTCTAGTTCGATAGCCTGACGCAAATTACGCGGAAAGCCATCCAATACAACACCTTTGGTAACATCGCTGCGGTGCATACGTTCCAGCACCATATTAATAGTTACCTCGTCAGGCACTAATTCTCCCTTAGCCAGATAAAATTGCACAAGCTGACCCAAAGGTGTTTTTTCCTCAATATTTTGACGAAAAATGTCGCCTGAAGCCACTTGAGTAAGCCCGAGTGCTTCAGCAATTTTTACAGCTTGTGTTCCTTTGCCAGCACCGGGAGCACCAACAAAAACAATATTATACACTATTTATGCTTCTCTTTCAAAAATAGCCTTTACTATTTAATGAAGCCATCATATTTGCGCATAACCAACTGCGCTTCAATTTGTTTCATGGTATCTAAAGCTACGCCTACTACGATAAGCATACTAAAAGCTGAAAGTTGGATAGTGTTAACACCGGTTATTGACGAAATAACAAAGGGCATAATAGCTACAAACGCCAGAAATAGAGCGCCGCCCCATGTAATACGGCCGATAACTGTATCCAAATATTGTTTGGTCTGCTTACCAGGACGTATGCCCGGTATAAAACCGCCGTTACGCTGCAAATTACCGGCCAAGTCTTGCTGCTCAAATACCACGCGCGTATAGACAAAAGCCGCTACCAGCACAAATAGGAAGAATATGCCCCAGTATAAGAGATCCCAAGCTGTACCGCCGTTACCTGTAAATGTATTGACAATGTCGTTCCAGAAATTGGGATTAGACTCACTGCCCATAAAGAAAGTGCCGATGGTAGCCGGTAAAGTTACCAAAGCCATGGCAAAGATCAAGGGGATCATGCCAGCAGTATTCACACGTAAAGGAATATAGGTTGAACCACCGCTGCGATACATACGGCCGCTCTTAATCTGAGTTTTAGTATACTGCACAGGTATGCGACGCTGAGCTTCGGTAAATATGACGATAAGCACTGTAACTGCCAGCGCCAAAAGAATAAATACTGTTAAGCCAAGCCAGTTGCTACTGGCGGTTTGAACACCATTCCAAATCATATTGGGCAAAGTAGCCACGATACCGCCAAAGATAATTATTGAAACGCCGTTGCCTATACCATAAGATGTAATCTGCTCGCCCATCCAGACTAAAAGCGCAGTGCCAGCTGTTATAGTGATGATGACAGTAATAATTGTAAGCGCACTGGTACCATCATACAAAACACCGTAATTATTCAACATGGTGATCATGCCCCAAGCCGATAAAGCTGCCAAAGGAATAGTCAACCAGTGTGATATAAGATTTATTTTGTTGCGCCCAGCTTCACCTTCTTGCGAAAGCGCTTGCAGTTTGGGTATTACCGGAGTCAAAAGCTGCATGATAATGGTAGCCGTAATGAAAGGGTAAACACCCAAAGCTACTATACTAAAGTTGCTAAAAGCGCCGCCAGAAAAAAGATCCAGCATGCTCATAACTACACTACTGTCAAAGAAATTGGCTAAAGCATTTGGATCGGCACCGGGGAGCGGCACATGAGCTAAAATACGAAAAATAAGAAGTACGCCGATAGTAATCAAGATGCGCTTGCGCAAATCAGGCAAGCTAAAGGCGTCAATCATAGCCTGAATAAGGCGTGGTCTATTCTTCTGTGCTTTCTGTTTCTGCATAATCAAATACCTCCGCCGTACCACCGGCAGCGATGATTTTGTCTTTGGCAACTTTACTAAACCAGTCAGCAGTTACTTTCAAGGACTTAGATATTTCACCGCGGCCCAAAATCTTTATTGGTTTATTGAAATTCCTAACGATACCACATTCTACTAATAATTCTCGTGTAACTTCGGTGCCATTTTCAAAGACATCTATTTCACCTACGTTGACCACTGCATATTCCATACGGAATACATTAGTAAAACCACGCTTGCGCGGCAGGCGTTTTACCAAAGGCAACTGACCACCCTCAAAACTGGGGGGAATTGAGCCTCTGGACTTTTGGCCTTTGCTACCACGACAGCAATAAGTACCATGACCGCTACCATTGCCGCGACCGACTCTTTTTCTATTTTTAGTAGCGCCCTCAGCGGGCCTAAGTTCATTTATATTCATAATTATTCAGCCTCTTCTACAGCCACCAGATGTCTGACTTTTAAGATCTGGCCGCGCATCGCTAGGTTATCTTCAACAATAATGCTTTTGTTGAGCTTAGTCAGACCCAAGGCTTTTAAAGTCCTTCTTTGGGTCTGGGCATAACCAATACCACTTTTTATCAAAGTTACTTTGATTTTGGCTTTTTCTTTAGCTTTGGCTTTAGGCATTGTCGGTTACCTCCAAGCCTTTTCTCTTGGCTACAACTTCTTTGGGGTTACGAGTAGAAGCTAAGCCCAAAAGAGTAGCTTTGGCTACATTTAACTGATTAGCTGAACCCATACTCTTAGTGAGAATATCTTTGATGCCAGCCATTTCCACCACAGCACGTACACTACCACCAGCAATAATGCCAGTACCTGGAGCAGCCGGCTTAAGTATAACCTCAGCACCACCGAAGCTAACAGTGACTTCGTGCCAAATTGTAGAGCCGTTTAAAGAAATGGTTACTAAAGATTTTTTGGCAGTGCCACTAGCCTTTTGAATAGCTGAAGGCACCTCGTTGGATTTACCAACACCAATTCCCACGCGACCATTTTGGTCACCAGTCACAACCAACGCAGCAAAACTCATTTTCTTGCCGCCTTTTAAAGTTTTAGATACGCGGTTGATGTGAATGAGTTTATCGCTTAGGTCGGATTCGTTTCTTTCAAATCTTCTTTCAGCCATGTGTTAAAACTCCAATCCAGCGGCTCTAGCGCCATCGGCCAAAGCCTTGACGCGGCCATGATATTTATTGCCACCACGATCAAACACCACGGTAGTGATGCCTTTGGCAAGGGCACGTTTGGCAACATGCTCACCAACCACAGTAGCTTGCCCAGTTTTGCTTTTAGTTTCTGTTAAAGCTGTTTTCACCTCGGCATCTAGAGTAGATGCCGAAACCAAAGTATTGCCAGCACTGTCATCAATAACCTGAGCATAAATATGCTCGGAAGAACGAAAAACACACAGGCGCGGGCGAACAATACTGCCGGAAACTTTGTTGCGTATGCGCGCATGCCTTACAACACGTGCATCTCTGCTATTTAATTTAGACATTATTTAGCACCCTTTCCTACAGCTTTACCAGCCTTAGTAATAACTTTCTCTTCAGAATAGCGAATGCCCTTACCTTTATAGGCATCAGGCTTACGAATAGCACGTATATCGGCTGCTTGTCTTCCTACTTTTTCTTTATCTATACCGCTTACTTTAATGCGGCTAGGGCCGTCTACATCTAAAACAACCCCTTCCAAAGGCTCAACCGTCACCGGATGAGAAAAGCCTATTCTCAAGATTAAATTGTCGCCACTTTTCTCAGCTTTATAACCCACTCCTACGATATCCAAAGTACGTAAATAGCCTTCTGTGACACCGACTACCATATTGCGCACTAGAGTACGTGTTAAACCATGCAGAGACTTAGACAGTAAAGTCTCATCGGGACGAGCCACGTTCAGAGTACCATCTTTAATCTCTAATTTCATCGTAGGATGTATAGTCTGAGTCAAGGTGCCTTTAGGGCCTTTGACGATTATATTATTTTCTTTTATATCCACTTCTACACCATTAGGCATAGAAATGGGCGAACGTCCGATTCTAGACATCTATAACCCCTTACCAAACCTTACATATGAATTCGCCGCCTATACCTCGATGATAGGCATGCGAACCGGTCATCAAGCCGCGTGAGGTAGAAACCATAGCTATGCCCAAGCCGCCGTACACGCGAGGAATATCACCACGCTGTACATAGACTCGCATACCGGGTTTAGAAACTCTTTCTAAACCCGAAATAATGGATTTGCCACGCTCATCATATTTTAAGGTAATTTTCATTTGTTGCTTGGGTTTGTCGCCGTTTACTTCGTAGGCGGCAATAAAGCCCTCTTTCTTTAAGATTTCAGCGATTTCCACTTTCATCTTAGAAGAAGGAAAAGATACTGCATCGTGCTTAGCTGTGACGGCATTGCGCACTCTAGTTAACATATCCGCTACGGGATCAGTTACAGCCATTCGTAACCTCCATTTTAATCATTCATCCTTTAAAGCTTACCAACTGGATTTTTTTACGCCAGGGATTTGGCCGGCAGACGCAAGTTCACGGAAACAAACGCGGCAAATACCAAACTGACGCATATAAGCGCGGGGACGGCCGCAACGCAAGCAACGATTATGTTGCTGTACTTTGTATTTAGGCTCTCTTTGAGATGCAATAATCTTAGACGTTTTAGCCATTATTTTCCACCTCTCTTAACAAATGGCATACCCATTAATTCCAAAAGTTTTTTACACTCGGCATCTGTTTTGGCGGTAGTTACAAAACTTATTTCCAAACCACGTGGCTTATCTATTTTACTAAAGTCAATCTCCGGAAAATGAGTTTGCTCTTTAAAGCCGATAGAATAGTTGCCCATGCCGTCAAAACCTTTATCGGACACGCCTTGAAAATCGCGGATACGTGGCAAAGCAGCGTCAATAACGCGGGTAACAAAATCATACATTTTGGCACCGCGCAAAGTAACTTTCATGCCAATAGGCATGCCCTCGCGCAATTTAAAGTTGGCAATAGATTTTTTAGCTTTTATAATCACCGGTTTTTGGCCGGCAATTTGCAAAAGATCTTTTTCGGCAGCCTCAATGGCTTTACCGTTGGTGGTAGCTTCACCAAGGCCAATATTGATAACCACCTTATTAAGCTTAGGCACCTGCATTACGTTTTCGTAGTTAAATTCTTTAACTAAAACAGGCGCTATATCGTTCTTATATTTTTCTGCTAAAGCTACCATTAATTAATCACCTCACCACATGATTTACATACACGGGATTTCTTTTCACCCTGCACTTTAAAGCCGACGCGCACCGGTTTTTTACATTTGGTGCATACAATCATAAGATTAGAAACAGCAATAGCGTTTTCTCTGTCTATTATACCAGCCTGTTTGGCGTTTTTGCGCGGACGGGCATGTTTTTTAATCATGTTAGCGCCTTCAACTAAAGCTTTGTCATTTTTAATATCTATTGAGCGCACTTTACCGGTAACGCCTTTATCTTTACCGGTTATAACCATAACATTGTCATTTTTCTTTATTTTATTCATTCCCATAAATCCTTATAGTACCTCAGGGGCCAGGGAAACAATCTTGGCATAGTCTTTATCGCGCAGTTCGCGGGCTACCGGGCCAAAGATTCTGGTGCCACGAGGATTATTTTTCTCATCTAAAATAACAGCCGCGTTATCATCAAATTTTATGTAAGAACCATCGGCCCTTCTGTAAGGTTCAGCTACACGCACAATTACCGCTTTGACTATAGCATGATCTTTAACGGTGCCATCGGGAGCAGCGCGTTTAACAGCAGCAGTAATAATATCGCCGATACCAGCTTGGCGAGCATTGGTGCCACCTAGCACATTTATACACATAATTTGTTTAGCACCGGAATTATCGGCCACTTTTAACATTGTCTGTACATGAATCATTTTTAACTACCCCACAGTCTCAGCGGAGATCTCATCTCTTTCCAAAATCTCCAGCAGACGCCAACATTTGTCTTTAGAATAATGACGGCAAGGGATAATCCTCACTACATCACCGACTTTGGCGGTTTTGTTTTCGTCATGCACCTTATATGTCTTAGAACTTACATAAGTTTTCTTATAAAGAGGGTGGCGTTTTCTGGTATCAACAACTACCACAATAGTTTTTTCCATCTTGTCGCTTTTTACGACACCTTGCTTGGTTTTACCTTTGATATCCATTTTCTCTATTCAGTCCCCTCTTTTTCCTTGATAATGGTTTGTAGACGGGCGATATCTTTTTTGATCTTGCCCAAATCACTGGTTTTAGCGTCTTGTTTGGTAGCCACTTTAAAGCGCATTTCCAAAAAACTTTTTTTGGACTCTTCCAGCTTAACGTTTAATTCTTTAACGGAAAGTTCTCTCATCTCAGCAACATTCATGTTTAACTGGCCTCCTTGTTATCTTCACAACCACAAGAGCAGTTGCAAGCACAGCCTTCTTCAGCAACCAACTCGGTCTCTTTATCAGCCTTGGTAACAAATCTGCACTTAACAGGCAATTTATACATAGCTAGTCGCATGGCTTCTTTAGCTATTTCCAAAGAAACACCGCTTATTTCAAACATTACGCGACCGCTTTTGACTAAAGCTACCCAATACTCGGGAGAGCCTTTGCCGTTACCCATGCGAGTTTCGGCAGGTTTTTTGGTGACAGACTTGTCGGGGAAAATGCGAATCCAAACTTGACCGCCTCTTTTGATATAGCGGGTCATCGCACGGCGGGCAGACTCAATCTGGCGGTTAGTTATACGGCCGTTTTCCAAGGTCTGCAGGCCATACTCACCGAAATGCACTAAAGCGCCATTATGAGCTTTACCACGATTAGTGCCCTTTTGTACCTTGCGATATCGAACCCTCTTGGGTTGTAACATATATACGTCCTCTTTATGCTTTAAGTTTTTAAGCTACTATGTAGCCTGTTCTACTCTTCAGTAGTTTCCTGACTTTTAGGTTTACGAGTTCTTTTAGGCTTAATAGCTTCTTCGGTAGCCTCAGAAGGCTCCTCTGTCTTGGGTTTTCTAACTCTAGAAACCTTAGTAGATTCCTCGACAGTAGCCTCGACTTTGGGTTTTCTGGTAACTTTGGAAGCCGGTATGTCAGTAGTTTTAGCTGCTTTTTGCTCTTTGACAACGGGAACATCTACGCTCTCGTTTTTCTTTTTAGGAGTTCTTTTAGCCATTTTTACTGTTTCTTCTGTAGGAATATTCTCAGAGACTACAAATTCTGCCTGTGGTTTTTGCTCAGGCAACACATCACCGCGATAGATCCAAACTTTAATGCCAATATCACCCATGGCAGTGTGCGCACGAGTCAAACCATAGTCAACATCAGCCCTTAAAGTCTGTAGAGGGACGCGACCTTGATGTAAAACCTGTTTGCGGGCAATTTCTACACCACCCAAGCGTCCGGCGGCTACAATTTTGATACCAAAAGCACCAGCTTGCATTGTGCGGAAAATAGCTTGTTTCATAGCACGCCTGTAAGCAACGCGACGTTCAACCTGCTCAGCAATAGAGCGAGCAACTAAATAAGCGTCCAACTCCGGGCGAGTTATCTCTTTAATGTTTAACTGCACTTTTTTATCATTACCTACAGCATCATTAAGAGTCTTGCGTATTTCTTCCACTCTGCTACCGCCGCGACCAATAACCATACCTGGCCTGGCAGTGTGCAAGGTGATGGTGATTTTATCTTCAGCGCCACGCTCAATGTCCACATTGGAAATAGCAGCATCACCGTATTTTCTGCTGACAGTCTTGCGTAATTTAAGATCTTCCATCAAAAATTGTTTAAACTCTTTGTCACCGGCGTGCCATTTAGCACTCCAAGTGCGTGTAGTGCCGATTCTAAAGACTATAGGATTAACTTTGCGGCCCATTAAGCCCCCCTATCTTCTACTATGACGGTAATGTGGCTAGATCTTTTTAGGATTGAATTAGCGCGACCGCGGGAACGAGGGCGGTGACGCTTGGCAGTTGGAGCCTCATCAGCATAGATTTTACTTACAAAAAGACCTTCTCTGTCGCGAGTGTAATTATTTTCGGCGTTGGTAGCAGCAGAAGCTACAGCTTTAGCCACTATCTGAGCGTGAGGAGAAGGCGCAAAAGTCAAATCACGCAAAGCAGCATCCACTTGTTTGCCGCGAACAATGTTCACATATAAGCGAATCTTTCTAGCCGACACGCCTGTATTTTTAGTAACAGCTTTAAATTCCATTTTATTTAACCTTAGACTTTTCTACATGACCACGGAAAGTGCGAGTCATGGTAAATTCACCCAGCTTATGGCCCACCATATTTTCGGTAATATAAACCGGTACGTGGCGACGACCATCATGTACGCCGATGTTTAAGCCAACCATTTCCGGAAAGATAGTGCACCATCTTGACCAAGTTTTGATGACCACTTTTTGACCGGAAGCTTTGGCGGCCTCAACTTTTTTCATGAGCCTTTCGTCTATAGCGGGCCCTTTCTTGATTGATCTACTCATTTAGTTTAAATTACCCCCTACGCTTCACGATAAGTTTATCGCTTACTTTGGTCTTTCTAGTTTTATGGCCCAAAGCAGGTTTGCCCCAAGGAGTTTTGGGACCAGCTAAACCAATTGGAGAACGGCCCTCGCCACCACCGTGGGGATGATCATTGGGATTCATAGCGCTACCACGAACCTCAGGCCTGCGGCCCATCCAACGAGAGCGGCCAGCTTTGCCCAAATTGATACCTTGATGCTCAATATTGCCAACCTGTCCGACTGTAGCCATGCACTGGTCAAGTACTCTTCTCATTTCACCAGAAGGCAAACGCAAAAGAGCATAACCATCAGATTTATCCATAAGTTGTGCTGCCATGCCAGCACCGCGCACCATCTGACCACCTTTGCCAGGTACAAACTCAATATTATGGATCATAGTGCCACTAGGCATACTGCCCAAAGGCAGAGCATTGCCAGTCTTGAGCTCGGCATTGGGGCCATTCATAATAATATCGCCCACATTTAAACCAACGGGAGCAATGATATATCTTTTATCGCCGTCAGCATAGAAGCAAAGAGCAATACGTGCTGTCCTATTGGGATCATACTCAATAGCAGCAATTCGTGCCGGCACACCGATCTTGTTTCGTTTAAAATCAATAATACGGATGTGACGCTTAGCGCCGCCACCTCTGTGACGGACAGTAATGCGACCACGATTATTGCGGCCAGCATCTTGTTTACGATGAGTGGTTAAATTCTTTTCGGGTTCACTTTTGGTGATCTCTTTAAAAGAATAACCGGTCATGTTTCGTCTGCCGGCAGAAGTAGGTTTATAAACTTTTAGTGCCATTTTTCTATCTAACCTTCCTTAACCTACACGCCTTCAAAAAGCTCTATCTTGTCACCAGCTTTTAAAGTAACAATAGCTTTTCTCCAGGAAGGCTGGGTATACATATTTCTGCCCATACGCTTGGTTTTACCGCGCACGGTGCTTACGTTGACTTTAGTTACGGTAACTTTGAAAGCTTTCTCCACGGCATCAGCAATCATAGGCTTGGTAGCATCATCAGACACTTTGAAAGTATACTTTCCCAAAACCATGTTTTCGGTAGAAGTTTCGGTAATAAGCGGTTTTCTAAGCACATCATACAAGTTCATATTATTCCGCCTTACTTCCCCAAAGAGCTTCTATCTCGCGAACCGCTTCTTCGGTAACTATTAAAATTCTGTGAGTAATAATGTCATAAACATTTAGAAGATTAGCCGGCGCGGTTGTCACTTTTTGAATATTACGAGCTGACTTGACAACGTTTTCGTTAACGCCGCGAGTAGCCACTAAAGCACTTCTATTAGCTGCATTTAAAGCTGTCAAAAAAGCAACCATCTCCTTAGTTTTGGGAACTTCAAAATTTAAAGTTTCCACTACTTTTAAATCGCCGTTTTTAACTTTATCTGAAAGAACGCAACGGATAGCTAAACGACGCATCTTTTTATTTATGCTCTGAGAGTAATCCTTAGGTGCCGGACCAAACATTGTACCGCCGCCTCTTCGCAAAGGATTAGTAGCCGAGCCCATGCGAGCGTTGCCAGTACCTTTTTGGCGAAACAACTTTCTGGTAGAGCCTTTAACCATAGCTCTGTTTTTAGTGGAAGAAGTACCCTGACGGGCGTTATTGCGCTGGGCAACTACAGTCTGATGCACGACAGCAGTATTCATCGGTACAGCAAAAACATCGTCGGCAAGCTCAATTTGTTTAATCTCTTGCCCATCAGTATTGTAAACTGCAATTTTCATTATTTAGAACCCCCGGCTTTTTTGATAACAATAAGGCCGTTTTTAGCACCGGGCACTGAACCCTTAACCATAACCAAGTTTCTTTCGTTATCAATAGCCACAACAGTGATTTTTTTGGTGGTCACAGTTTCATTGCCAAGATGG
>Ga0123353_10010882_pt1 | contig 12746 bp, 12 predicted proteins | sample TergutLab28metaG_3_FD_92763 | JGI IMG/M metagenome (GOLD analysis project Ga0123353, IMG submission 92763) | Labiotermes labralis P3 segment gut microbial communities from Petit-Saut dam, French Guiana - Lab288 P3 | ecosystem: Host-associated > Arthropoda: Insects > Digestive system > Gut ...
GGACAAGGCCGCACGCACAGTTCCGAGGAGATACTCCCGTGGCGGCCCCGCCCCCACCCACCGAACGTGCACCGCCAGGGGCGCGAGGAACTGCGCGACAAGCCACGACGGCGCGGCACACGGCGATGGTGCCCCGGGGGCACCCCGAACCCCGCAGGGGCGCGGGGAACTGCGCGACAAGCCACGACGAGACCGGCAGGCGGCAAAGCGCGCCCGGGGGCACCCCGGACCCCGCCAGGGACATGGGAAACTGCGCGGCCGGAGGACGGAAGGGCGGGGGCGCGCGGCGCCACGTTTTCCGGGCCGCCGGAGGCAGGGAGTAGGGGAGGTGGAGCCGGACCACCTCAGAGGGCGGAGCCGAGCCGATGCGACCCGGGTGAGCCCTGGGGAAGGGGATCCACCTTGGGGCGTAGAGGAGATCGCTCTGCGGGGTGACCCCGTCACGGGTTCCCCTCCCTACGCTGGGTTATGTGCAGCGCGTCTACGACTTCTTCCGACGGCACCCGACAGGGGTCGACTCCTTCTGGGCCGTCGTCCTGCTGGCGGCCTGTGCCGCCTGGATCGTGGGCGACCCCCGACCGTCCGCGGCGGCGAAGGTCGCCGCGGTCCCGCTCTCGCTCGCCCTGGCGACGGTCGTCGCGATGCGCCGCCGCTGGCCCGAGCGCATGCTGCTGCTGGCCATCGCCACCGGTCTGGCGCAGCTCGCCCTCAACGTCGAGACGAACCCGGGCGACGCCGCCTTCCTGGTGATCATCTACACCTGTGCGGCGACCGCCGAGCGCTGGGCGTCCCGGCTCGCCCTGATCGCCGGGCTGGCCGCCACGCCCCTGTCGACGCTGCGCTGGCCGCCGCACGAAAAGGGCACGACGATCTGGACCACGCTGTTCCAGACCATCCTGCTCACCGTGATCTTCGCGTGCTCCTGGGTGGTCGGCGACCGGCTGCGCACCCGCCGGGCCTACTACGCGCAACTGGAGGAGCGGGCGGCGCGCCAGCACCGGGAGCGCGAGGCCCAGTCGAAGGCCGCGGTCGCCGCGGAACGCGCCCGGATCGCCCGCGAGCTGCACGACGTGGTGGCGCACAACGTCTCGGTGATGGTGGTGCAGGCGGACGGCGCCGCCTATGTGCTGGACGCCGCTCCGGACCAGGCCAAGCAGGCGCTGGAGACCATCTCCAGCACCGGCCGCCAGGCGCTGGCCGAGATGCGCCGGCTGCTGGGCCTGCTGCGGGCCGGGGACGACGCGGGCGGCGAGTACGTGCCGCAGCCGGGCGTCGACCAGCTCGCCGACCTCATCGACCAGGTCCGCGGCGCCGGGCTGCCCGTCCGGTTCGAGGTGGCCGGCCAGGCCAGGCCGCTGTCCAGCGGCGTCGAGCTCACCGCGTACCGCATCGTGCAGGAGGCGCTGACCAACGTCCGCAAGCACGGCGGCGACGGCGCGAGCGCCAAGGTCCTGCTGGACTTCGGGGACTCCGCGCTGGACCTGCTGATCGAGGACGACGGCCGGGGCGCCGGCCAGGAGCTGCTCACCCAGGGCGGCCGGGACGGCCTCGGGCAGGGCCTGATCGGCATGCGCGAGCGCATCGGCATGATCGGCGGCACCCTGGACGCCGGACCCCGCCCCGGCGGCGGCTTCCGGATCAGCGCCGTGCTGCCGCTGAAGACCGGCCGATAGCACCGGCCGACGAGACCCGGCCGCCGAGGACCGGCAGCCGGACCCACGACCAGAGAAAGGACCCCTCATGGCCATCCGGGTCATGCTCGTCGACGACCAGGTGCTGCTGCGCACCGGCTTCCGGATGGTGCTCGCCGCCCAGCCGGACATGGAGGTGGTCGCCGAGGCGGGCGACGGCGCGGAGGCCCTGGAAGTGCTGCGGCACACCAAGGTCGACGTGGTGCTGATGGACGTGCGCATGCCGCGGCTGGACGGCGTGGAGGCGACCCGCAGGATCTGCGGCGGCGACCGGCCGCCCGGCGACGGCGCCCCGCGGGTGCTCATCCTGACCACCTTCGACCTCGACGAGTACGCGTTCACCGCGCTCAAGGCCGGGGCGAGCGGCTTCATGCTCAAGGACGTGCCGCCGGACGAGCTGCTGACCGCGATCCGGGCGGTGCACAGCGGGGACGCGGTGGTCGCCCCGAGCACCACCCGCCGGCTGCTCGACCGGTTCACGCCGATGCTGCCCAGCTCCGGCACCGAACGGCAGGACAAGGAGATCGACAAGCTCACCGAGCGCGAACGCGAGGTGCTGATGCTGGTCGCCCAGGGCCTGTCGAACGGGGAGATCGCGCGGAAGCTGGTGCTGTCGGAGGCCACCGTGAAGACCCATGTCGGCCGCATCCTCACCAAGCTGAACCTGCGCGACCGCGTGCAGGCCGTCGTCCTGGCGTACGAATCCGGCCTGGTGCGGGCGGGCGGCGGGAATTTCTAGCCCTCCCCGGGCGTCTTGACGCTTCGACAGATCGCATGTTGCACCGGGCGGCGGGAAGGGGCAGCCTCGGGCAGCAAACGGAACCACGACGGGGAGAACGGCATGCGCGCCATCGTCATCGAGGAGTTCGGCGGTCCCGAGGTCCTCGGGATCGCCGACATACCCGCGCCGGAGCCGGCACCGGGCGAGGTCACCATCGACGTGGCGTACGCGGGCGTCAACTTCGCCGACGTCAAGGCCCGTGCGCAGGGGTACCGGGTGGAGTCGCTGCCGTTCCGCCCCGGCCTGGAGGTCTCCGGCACGGTCCGCGCGGTCGGATCGGGCGTCGAGGGGTTCGCGCCGGGCCAGGAGGTCGCCGCGTTCCTGAACGGCGGCGGGTACGCCGAGGTGGTGGCCGCGCCGGCGGCGGCCGTCTTCGCGGTGCCCGAGGGCCTGTCGCTGCGCACCGGCGCCACCCTGCCGAGCGTGCTGCCCACCGCCTACGGCCTGCTGCACGAGGTGGGCCGGCTGCGCGAGGGCGACACCGTGCTGATCCAGGGCGCGGCCGGCGGCGTCGGCACCGTCGCGGGCCAACTGGCCCGGATGGGCGGTGCGTCGGCGGTCTACGGCGTGGTGTCCTCGCTCGACAAGGCGGAGCACGCCCTGAAGTCCGGCTACGACCAGGTGTTCGCGGCCGCCACCTTCGACGACGACGTGCGGGCGGCGACCGGCGGCCGGGGCGTGGACATCGCCCTCGACCCGGTCGGCGGCGAGACCTTCCACCGCACCCTGTCGGTCGTCGGACGCTTCGGACGGCTGGTCTCGTTCGGCAACGCCGGCTCGGACGAGCCGTGGTCGATCGGCCCGGCCGAGACGTACCCGCTGGCGATATCCGTCGCCGGCTTCTCCATCCTGACCATGGCCGCGGCCGACCCGCAGCGGCTGCGCACCCTGGCCGCCGCGGCCTTCCGCACCGTCACCGACGGCGGCGTGGAGCTGCCGGTGAGCGCGGAGTTCGCGCTGGAGGACGCGGCGGAGGCGCACCGGCTGGTCGAGTCGCGGACGAGCACCGGCAAGCTGCTGCTGCGGATCTGACCGCCCGCCGCCGCGGCCGCCCCGCACGCCCGCCCCGGGGCCACGACCGTCCACCTGACGTGGGCCCTACCGCGGCCGCGGCGGGCCAGCGGACAGCCCCTGTCCCCGCGGGGCGGCGGACGCCCGTCCGACCCACCCGGCCAGGGGTGGTGAACCGCCCGGGATCCGCGCGGGCGTCCACAGCCGTCCGCACTCGTCAACAGCCGTCAGCCGGTGGCGCTTTCCGTACTCCCGGTGCACTCGGTCAGGCAGCGCGCGAAGTCGGCGGCGGCCGCCCGCACGTCGTCCTCGGTCCACTCCAGGGCGGACGCCCCGACGGTCACCTCGGTCATGGACAGCCCCGGCAGCCCCGGCTCCTGGAACCGGCCGCGGCCGAACAGGCTCACCTTGGTCTGCTCGGCCTGCCGCACCGACGCCTCGTCCAGCGCCTCCGCCGGGTAGGGCAGCCACAGCTGGAACTGGTGGGTGTGCGGCTGTTCCGGGTGGATCCGCACGCCGGCCAGGCCGGCGGCGGCCAGCCCCTCGCGCAGCGCCCGCGCGACCGGCCCCGCGTGCGCCACGTACGAGGGCAGCCGCGGCAGTTCGGTGTCGAGCCCGGCCTGCGCGGCGAGCACGGCGGGGAACTGCTCGAAGAGCATGCCGCCGTAGCGGTGCCGCCACGCCTTGGCCTCGCCGATCAGGTCGGCGGAGGAGGCCAGCACCGCGCCGGACAGGCCCTCCAGCGACTTGTAGAAGCTGACGTAGACGCTGTCGGCCAGGCCCGCGATCTCCGGCAGGGAGCGGCCGAAGTGCGGCGTGCACTCCCACAGGCGCGCGCCGTCAAGGTGCACGACCGCGTCGCGCTCCCGGGCCGCCTCCACGACCGCGGTCAGCTCGTCCCAGGTCGGCAGCACGAACCCGGCGTCCCGCAGCGGCAGTTCCAGCATCAGGGTGCCGAACGGCTCCTCGAAGTCCCGCACTTCCTCCGCCGTGGGCGTGCGCGGGCTCCTGGTGGGGTGCACGGTCCGCAGGCCGCTCACGCTCTGCAGGGCGCCGCGCTCGTGGACCTCGGGGTGCGCCAGCGGGTGCAGGGCGACCACCGGGTTGCCGGTGCGGCCCGCCCAGGACCGCAGGGCCACCTGCTGGGCCATCGTGCCGGTCGGGAAGAACGCGGCGTCGGGCATGCCGAGCAGTTCCGCGACCCGCAGCTCCAGCTCCCGCACGACGCCGTCGCCGTAGTGGTCGGCCTCGCCCTCGGCGGCGGCCGCCGCCAGCCGCTCCAGCTTCTGCCGCATCCCCGGCCGCAGCGCCCCGCTGAGCACCCGCCCGCTTCCCTCGACGGCCGCCCGGCGCCGCACCCTGTCCGCTGCCTTGTCCATCCCCCGATCCTCCCCCATGCCCGTCGCGGCGACGCACACAGGGCGCGCCGGCCGCGGGCGGGCAGGCCCGCCGGGGGCCTGCGCGCCGTCGAGGTGGGGGCGCCGGCCGGCGGTACCCGTTGGTACGGGGGTCAGCCGGCCCGGCGGTGGCTGGGCTTGGCGGAGCGGCTGCGCTTCTCGACGTACATCCGCTGGTCCGCCGAGTGCAGCACCTCCTCGGTGGACATCCCGCACGCGGCCCAGCCGATGCCGAAGCTCGCGCCGACCCGCACCGCGCGGCCGTCGACCCGGATCGGCGGGATGATCGCGTTCCGCAGCCGCACCGACAGGTCGGCGGCGTCCGCCGGGGCCAGGCCGGCTGCGAGGACCACGAACTCGTCGCCGCCCAGCCGCGCGACGGTGTCGCCGTCGCGCACCGCGCCGGTCAGCCGCCGGGCCACCTCGATGAGGACCGCGTCCCCGGTGTGGTGGCCGAAGCGGTCGTTGATCGACTTGAAGCCGTCCAGGTCGCAGAAGAGCACCGCGAGGCCCTTGTGGGTGGACTCCTCGTCCTTCTCGTCGGGCGCCACCGCGTGGGTGTGGGAGTCCAGCGCGCCCAGCGGCGCGGCCAGTTCGTCGGGCCCGTAGCCGTAGGAGAAGGCGAAGTCGTCGGGGCCGCCGACCTCCTCGCCCAGCACGACCGCGGACGCCTCCCGGACGTCGCGGTCCTGCGGGCGCGAGCACAGCCGGGCCGACAGCCGGGCGCGCAGCTCCGCGCTGTTGGGCAGCCCGGTCAGCGAGTCGTGGCTGGCCCGGTGGGCGAGCTGGAGTTCGCGGCTCTTGCGCTCCTCGATGTCCTCGACGTGGGTGAGCAGGAACCGCGGGCCGTCGGCGGTGTCGGCGACCACGGAGTTGCGCAGCGAGGCCCAGACGTAGGAGCCGTCCCGGCGGGCCAGCCGCAGCTCGGCGCGGCCGCCCTCGGCCGAGGTGCGCAGCAGCAGCCCGACGTCCTCGGGGTGCACCAGGTCGGAGAAGGAGAAGCGGCGCATGGTGGACGCCGAGCGCCCGAGGAGCCGGCACAGCGCGTCGTTGGCGCGCAGCAGCTTGCCGTGCTGGTCGCCGCCCATCTCGGCGATGGCCATGCCGCTCGGCGCGTACTCGAAGGCCTGCCGGAAGCTCTCCTCGCTGGCCCGCAGCGCCTGCTGGTCGCGTTCCAGCCGGACCAGGGCGCGCTGCATGTTGGCCCGCAGCCGGGCGTTGCTGATCGCGATGCCGGCCTGGAAGGCGTACATCTGCAGCGCCTCGCAGCCCCACGGGCCCGGGTGCCGGCCGCTGCTGGGCTGGTCCACCGAGATCACGCCGATCAGCTCGCTGCCGACGGTCTGCGAGGAGAACATCGGGGCGTAGAGCCGGTCGCCGGGGTGCCATTCGTCCGCGAACCGCGGCAGCGGGCCCTCGGTGTGCCACTGCGGCACGTCGTCGTCGATGAGCACCCAGCCCTCGGTGTGCGGGATGAAGCACAGCGCGCCCCACCGCTCCCCCATCGTCAGCCGCCGCTCCCAGGACGCGCGGGAGCCGACCCGCCCGGCCAGCAGCGCCTCCCCGGCCGCGCTGCCGGCGAACGCGGCCACGACGAGGTCGCCGTCCGGGCGCACCAGGTTCACCGCGGCCAGTTCGTAGCCGAGGCCGCGCACCACCCCGTCGGCGACCGCCTGGAGGGTGTCGGAGAGGCTCCGCGCGGTGTTGAGGTCCGCGACGACCTGGTGCAGCTGGCGCAGGGTCGCGAGGCGGACATACGGCTCCGAATCGGTGTCCATGCCCCTCTCCACGCCCTCTGCAGCGGCTCCCGTGATGGTCTCCGGCGGTCGGTCTTCCTGGTCCCTGTGGTGACGCATGCGCACTCATCCGATTACATCGGCAACTGAATCACAGCGAGCTGTCCGCCCGGTACACAGGGTCAACAATTCCTCCCCCTTGTGACTCAAGTCACACCATCAGGTAAGCAGTTGAATACACAACGTAGAGCCTTTGGTCCTAGGACCTGATGCGCGGGGGGTCGGGACCACAGCCCGATGCAGGGCCGTTCCACCGACCCGTAACGTGAGGAGCGTGCTTCACAACTCCCCGGGACGGCATTCTGGGACCACCATGGGTCCGACTGCCAGCATCGACGACTTCCGTGCCGCCATGACCCGCCTCGCCGCGGGCGTGGTGCTGATCACGGCGCACGACGCCGATGACCCGCCACGCGGCGAGGACGTCGGCATGACGGCGACCGCCTTCATGTCGGTGTCCCTGGAACCGCCCCTGGTCCTGGTGAGCGTGCGGGTGGGCTCGCGGATGGACGAGTTGCTGGAGCGGCAGCCGCGCTGGGCGGTGTCCGTGCTCAGCGAGAGCCAGCGGCACATCGCGGGCCGGTTCGCGATGCGCGGCCGGATCAGCGACCGCCTGCTCTTCGAGGACATCGCCTACTACCGCGGCGAGGAGTCGGGGGCGCCGATCCTCGGCGGGGCGCTGGCGATACTCGAGTGCGAGACCCAGCAGCGGGTCCCGGCCGGCGACCACACCCTGCTGGTGGGACGCGTCATGACCGCGCGCACGCCCAGCGCCGACGGCGGCCCCCTCACCTATTTCCGCGGCCGCTACCGCTACCTGACCTGACGGCCGCCGGCCGCCGCGCGCCGGACAGGCCCTGGTCCCGGTCCCCGCAGCGGTTCAGTCCCAGTTCCCGCGGCGGTTCCGCTTGGTCTCGCTGCGCTGCTTCTTCACCCGCAGCCGGCGCTCGTTGATGCCGCGCGGGATCCGGGTGGCACGACGGGCCTTGGGGGGCGGCGCGGTGGCCTGCGCGAGGAGCGCGGCCATCCTGGCCTCGGCCGCCTCGCGGTTGCGCCACTGCGAACGGTGCTCGGACGCCCGCACGGTGAGCACGCCGCCGGCCAGCCGACCGGCCAGCCGCTCCAGGGCCCGCTCCTTCCACACCGGCGGCAGCGACTCGGTCGCCGCCAGGTCGAAGCGCAACTCCACCTGCGTGTCAGTGGTGTTGACGTGCTGCCCGCCCGGCCCCGAGGACCGGGAGAAACGCCACATCAGCTCGGCCTCCGGCACGGAGACCGAACCGCGGATGTGCAGGGGCCCGGACATGCCTCCATGATCCCGCGTCCCCGGTCACCCGTCACGGGGATTTCGGCCCGTGACGGAACCTCCGGAGGCGCCCCCGCGTATGGAAGTGATGACGGTACTTTCGTCCGCATCACCTACGAGACCACAAAAGGGGACTTCCCATGGCGGTAAGCCTGACCAAGGGCGGCAATGTCTCACTGAGCAAGGAAGCGCCCGGTCTGACGGCCGTGACGGTCGGCCTGGGCTGGGACGTCCGAACCACCACCGGTACCGACTTCGACCTCGACGCGAGCGCCATCGCGGTCAACGCCACCGGCAAGGTCTACTCGGACGGCCACTTCGTCTTCTTCAACAACAAGCAGAGCCCGGACCAGACCATCGTGCACACCGGCGACAACCGCACCGGTGAGGGCGAGGGCGACGACGAGCAGATCAACGTCAACCTCGCGGGCCTGCCCGCGGACATCGACAAGATCGTCTTCCCGGTGTCCATCTACGACGCCGAGGCGCGGAGCCAGAACTTCGGTCAGGTGCGCAACGCCTACATCCGCATCGTCAACCAGGCCGGCGGCGCCGAGATCGCCCGCTACGACCTGAGCGAGGACGCGGCGACCGAGACCGCCATGGTCTTCGGCGAGCTGTACCGCAACGGCGCCGAGTGGAAGTTCCGCGCCGTCGGCCAGGGCTACGCCTCGGGCCTGGTGGGCATCGCCACGGACTTCGGCGTCAACCTCTGACGTTCCGCCGCGCCTCGACGGCCCCTGCGCCCCGGCCCCGCGCCGGCGGGCGGGGGCCGTCCGCGTCCCAGGGCGAGGTCCGGGCCCGCGGGGGCGTCTGACACGATGCGCCGGTGATCGACCTCGGATACGCCCTGTCCCGCCGCTTCCCCGACCCGCCGCAGACCGACTACCGGACGGCCGACGTCCGGGCGCTGCGCCACGACCTGTTCTGCGGGGACGTCTACCTGGCCGAGGACGAGCGGGAGCTGTCCACCCGGTGGGGCTGGGTGCCCGTGCTGGACTTCGCGTGGGCGCTGTGCACGATCGCCGAGGACCTGGACCGCGACCCGCACGGCAGCCGCGCCGCGCGCCCGCAGCACGCCGAGTTCGACTTCACCGAGTCCACCGACCGGCTGCGCTTCGTCCGCCGCTTCGGGCACGTGGACGTCACCGCCGACTGGGTCCCGGACGAGCCGCCGCTGACCGTGCGGCACGAGGAACTGCGCCGCGAGGCCCGGGACTTCCTGCACGACGTGGTCGCCGACCTCACCGACATGCACGAGGGCCTGGACGGCAACCCCGTGGTGTGGGAGCTGCTCGCCCGCTACCCGCGGGTCTGACCGGGCCGGTGGCGGCCGCGACTTGACCTCAAGCCCGCTTGAGGTTGTTGGCTGGCGGAGTCCGCGCCGGCTCCCCGCGGGGAACCCGGCCCCTGACACGAAGGGACCCGCCCATGCACGCCGTCCGCCTGCACGCCTTCGGCCCGCCGGAGAACCTGCGCTACGAAGAGGTCCCCGACCCGGTGCCCGGCCCCGGCCAGGTGCGGATCGCCGCGGCCGCCTGCGGGGTGCACCTGGTCGACACCATCCTGCGGTCCGGCACCGGCACCGGACCGATCCCGCCGCCCGACCTGCCGACCGTGCCGGGCCGCGAGGTGGCCGGCACCGTCGACGCGCTCGGGCCCGGCACCGACCCGTCCTGGCTGGGCCGCCGGGTCGTCGCCCACCTGGGGACGGTGCCCGGCGGCTACGCGGAGCTGGCCGTCACCGAGGCGGCCCGCCTGCACGAACTCCCGGACGGGCTGGGCTTCCCCGAGGCCGTGGCGATGATCGGCACCGGGCGCACCACCATGGCCGTGCTGCGGATGGCCGGACTGCGCGCGCGGGACACCGTGGTCGTGCTGGCCGCCGCGGGCGGCATCGGCACCCTGGCCGTCCAGCACGCCCGGCAGCTCGGCGCGACCGTCGTCGGCGCGGCCGGCGGCCCGGCCAAGGCGGCCCGCGTGCGCGCGCTGGACCCGGACCCGCGGCTGCTCGCCGTCGACTACGCGCGGCCCGGCTGGGCGGACGAGGTCAGGGCGGCCCTGGGCGCGGACCGTCCGGCGACCGTCGTCCTGGACGGTGTGGGCGGCGAGCCGGCCCGTGCCGCCGTCGGCCTGCTGGCGCCCGGCGGCCGGCATCTGGTCTACGGGTGGGCGTCGGGAACGGACGGCCGGGCCATGTTCGCTGAGGGCGAACTCGCCGCGCTGGGGATCGAATCGGCGACGCTGGTGGGTCCCGCGATGCAGAAGTACACCGGAACACCCGAGGGGTTGCGGGAGCTGGAGGCGGAGGCGCTGGCGGCCGCGGCCTCGGGCCGGCTGGTGCCGGCCGTGCAGACCTTCCCGCTCGCGCGGGCCGCCGCCGCACACCGGGCACTGGAGTCCCGCGGGACCACGGGCAAGGTCGTCCTGGTGCCCTGAACGGGGGATCGCGGGGCGCGGACGTGGCGGCTTGGGAACTTCTTTACGCTCTCCGGGAGTTGTTCTGAACGCCACGCACGACCGTACGAAACCGTACAAACCGAACACGAAACCGCGTAGGAGAGACCGCCATGGCCCTGTGGGACCGCTTCAAGGAATCCGCCCAGACCATGCAGACCCAGCTCACGGCGAAGAAGAACGACCTCAAGAGCGGCGCGTTCCGGGACGCCAGCATGGCGATGTGCGCCCTGGTCGCCGCGGCGGACGGCACCGTCGACCCCTCCGAGCGGCAGCGCGTCGCCACGCTCATCGGCACCAACGAGGTGCTGCAGAACTTCCCCGCGCTGGACCTGCAGCGCCGTTTCGACGACTACCTCGGCAAGCTCACCGCCGACTTCGCCTTCGGCAAGGTGGCGATCCTCCAGGAGATCGCCAAGGTGCAGAAGAAGCCCACCGAGGCGCGTGCGGTCATCCAGATCGGTATCGTCATCGGCGGCGCGGACGGCGTCTTCGACAAGAGCGAGCAGGCCGTGGTCCGCGAGGCGTGCTTCGCGGTGGGTCTCAACCCCGCGGAGTTCGACCTGTGAGTCGGTGAGTGGGGCTGTCGCTGGATTCGGAGGGCCGTCTGATGCCGGGCGACGAGGAGGTGGCGCTTGCGATCTACCAGGCGCTCCGGGCACAGGGCGGCATCTCCTCCGACGAGGAGCTGCGCAAGGCCGCGGGGGTGGACGCGGACCAGGCCGGGCGCGGGCGCAGGCGCCTGAACGAACTGGGCCTGGTCCAGGTCGTCGACGGGGTGCTGGAGGCGGTCGAGCCGGACACCGCGCTGGTGCGCACCATGGACGCCTACCACGCCAACGCGGCCGAACAGGTCCGCAACGCGACAGCCCTGCAGCACCTCACCCACTCCCTGATGACGCTGTACCGGCCGGCGGCCACCCGCGACCCCTCGCAGGTCGAGGTCGAGTACATCGTCGACCGGCGGCGCAAGGACCGCACGCTGGTCGCGCTGGAGACCACCAGCCAGCACTCCGTCGACGCCATGCACCCGGGCCCCATGCCGACGGCGCAGGTCCTGGAGACGTCCCTGGAACGGGACATCGACACCATGCGGCGCGGCGCGCACCTGCGGGCGATGTACCCGCTGGTGCTGCTGCAGAGCCCCCGCTACTCCGGCTACCTCCAGGAACTCCACGAGGCGGGCGTGGAGGTGCGGCTGCTCGACCACGCCCCGCTGGACATGATCATCCACGACCGGGCCGCGGTCTGCCTGCCCGCCGACCCCGACGACCCGGGCGTGGCGATGCTCGTGGTCCGCGGGGCGGCCCTGATCCGTGCGTACAGCGCCTTCTACGACGACTTCTGGCTGCGGGCCGTGCCCTTCCCCATGGCGGAGCCGCCGGGCTCCGGGGCGGCCGGACTGACGCTCCAGGAGCGGGCGGTGATCCGCCTGATGGCCGGCGGCCTGAGCGACGACCAGATCGCCCGCAAGATGGGCGTCCACCGCCGCACCGTGCAGCGCGCGGTGGCCAAGCTGATGGAGCGGCTCCACGCGTCCAGCAGATTCGAGGCCGGCCTGAAACTCGGCCAGGACCCCGAACTGGTCAAGGCGTTGCGCCCCACCCCGTCCGGTGGGCCGTCCGTTCCCGCCCCCCCATAGGTCCGGGAACGAACGGCACCGTGCGATGGGGGTCGACGGGCCTGGCCGGCCCCCATCAAGTCGGACAGCGCCCCCCCCGGGGAAAAACCGGGCGAGCGTGCCGGTTTGTGCGCCGCCGTCCGACCGCCTGGCCGCGGCGACTCGGGGGAGCCGCGTCCAGGTGGCACCTTCGGTGCTGCGGCACGCTCCGTAGGCGGGGAGTAACACCGGGAGGGCCGCACTTGATTGGTACCCGACGGCACCCGGGCGTGCCTAGCGGGTTATCGGGGGGTGTGGGAGTCGTGGGTATGGTGAAAGCGTTTCCTACCTGCGTGTTCGCTTGCGGGGAGGGACACGTGTCCAAAAAGGGACACGTACCAATCTGGACAGACTTCGGGCGTTGTGGTGGCGGGGTGCGGGCTCAATTCCCCTTACGGGGTGTCACGGTAAGCGGTTGAGCCGGAGGCGACCTCCGGGGGCTCTGGTCCGGCGTGCGGCCCCACTCGGCTCGTCGCGCAGTTCCCCGCGCCCCCTTCGCGGAATCCGGGGTGCCCCCGGGCGTGCTTTGCCGTCTGCGGGTCTCGTCCCGCCTGTTCGCGCAGTTCCCCGCGCCCCTGCGGGATCCGGGGTGCCCCCGGGCCTGCATTGCCGAGTGCGCCGCCGTCGTTGCTTGTCGCGCAGTTCCC
>Ga0123353_10010884_pt1 | contig 12745 bp, 22 predicted proteins | sample TergutLab28metaG_3_FD_92763 | JGI IMG/M metagenome (GOLD analysis project Ga0123353, IMG submission 92763) | Labiotermes labralis P3 segment gut microbial communities from Petit-Saut dam, French Guiana - Lab288 P3 | ecosystem: Host-associated > Arthropoda: Insects > Digestive system > Gut ...
ACGGCCGAGACAGTTTCCCTATAGAAGTCGATCGTTCTTTTTTTGTTTGTAGTGTGCTTTTTACGCCACTCCAACATAGTTTGGAGACAAGCCTCCGGCGATTGCGGGAACCTGCTCATTTGTAATCCTCCTCAAGAAGTTTTGTGATCTCTTTTTTAATTTCTTTCACATCTCTATGCACACTTAATAAACCATAAAATCCACCCCCAACAAGGATTCCCCCAATAAATGCAAATAGATATGCTATCTGATCTATCATCGTCTGGCCTCCATCTCTTCGATCATTCGCTCAATTTCTATGTCGAACTGCTCAACTATTTCTTTTTTAATGTCAAGTAGCTTTTCACGAATTACATCTATATCATTCCACATTTTCTCAGAGACAAGTGAGTGGTATTTTTTTTCATCAACATCGGCTGCAAAACAATCAATTGAAACGAATGCAGCATTCAAGAATCCGAGTATGAATCCATATCCTATCATCCTCTCAATATGGTTAGAAAGGGGTTCCTTATTCTCCACCATCATCTCGACCTCCAGCAACTTTCGCAGATCGGTTCAACACCGTAATTATCCTCGTTTTCTGTGAAATATTTGTCCGGTTCACATTCTTTTTTGCACTCTGCGCAATATGTTTTTTCGATCTTCTCAGTAGCATCAGAAATCCCTCTAGTCTCTGGATAAAAGTAGTAACAGTTCTCTAGTAGATCGCGGAGTTGTCGCACACTCAGATCAATTGAACACCGCTTGGCGACAGAAAGCTCGACGTACACCTGGCGACCATAGAGACTAGAGTTAACATCGCCCGAAGCAGCATAGAATATGTTCACATTTTTGCCACTGCCGGAGTGGAGTTCGACCTCCCTATATTCTGTTTTAAAACGATGATGTACCTTGTCATGACAATAAATGCACAATGTGATTAGGTTATACGGATGATCTGAGCCTCCGTCATGCCTTTCCTTTATATGATGTACTTCTGGACGGTTTGTGCTGCCGCACATCTGACAGGTATTTTTATCGCGTTCGAGGACTGCATCGCGGACGATCGGCCAGAAATATGATCCGTAGACTTCTGACGCCGGCACCTTGGCATCTGTTCCCTCGGTGTAATGGCATCCGGTATTGATCAACCGTCGGAGCTCGTGATTGGCAGTTCTTCTTTTAGCCTCGTTCATAGCATATTGGAGCTTTTGTCTTTCAGTTACCATTGAAAAAGCCCCCCTTCTAGCATTTCCGCAGCTTTTTTAGCAGCTTCACCATGATGTTCTGCGTCAATATTGCATATTATTGTGGTTCCATCTCTGCGTTTCCTGATGACAACCTCAAAAGATGCATTTTCAGGTACCCTTTTTGTGTTGTTTGTTATACACTTTTCCTCATCTCTGTCAATAGAATGGTCAGAAACGGTCTCCTTATTGGCCATGTCCATCAGCCTCCTCGTCCGAGTTGCACTTTGGACATAGCATTTTTTTATCCATTATCCATCCCGCTGATCTTGCTATTCTTTTCAATTCTTTTTTTTTGAATGTGCCTACCAATGCGATTTCTTTCCCGCACTTGTCGCACTATACACCGGCATAGAATGTCATTAGATCACCTCACTTATTGTAGTCTGCCCGACGTATTCAGGCCTGTGTTTGTATTCGGAGAACGTAGAATCCCAAAATATCCACGGACGGCACCAGCGTTTCAGATCCTTCATTCTCTGCGTCCTTTCTGACGGGGTGAGGTCGCCGTTGATCATAATGAAAGCTTGCGTGCCATGATCACGCAGGATACTGCATCGTTCTAGAGCACTATCAAAGTCATTGTCGTTGTGCATGTAGACATAGAATTGGCAATAGTGACGCGGATTTATTCCAGCATCTTCAAGTATCTTAAGCCCTCGAATAACATAATTTTTGTAGCTTATATCGTCGAAAGCGAACCGCCATATAGAGATAGGTTGTAGCTCCCTTAGGCGCTGTGCAACGTCAGCATCTAGGAGTCTAATATCAAGTCCCTGGTTGAAGTCTACTTTCAGCCCACGGTCGATTATTTCCTTTGTTACCTGCATGAAAAGTTCTTTATCTGCCAGGATATTGTTATCGAACAAGGTTATCTTGTTGTATCCGCCTGGTGGTACGCCAAGGTTATTCGGCTTTACTATGCCTAGACTAAAGTAACTAGTATCTTCGCATACAATAGCTTCAACAGATCGTTCTGATCTGAACCTGCCTTCCTTTTTAGGTACTAAGCAAAAGTGGCATTTCCTTATGCACCCTCTTGAAGTGAATCCATAGTAGCTATCAAATTCTGGATACAGAGAGTAATCTGTTGGTGAAAGATACTCTATTTCAACCGGTAGTTTTTTCTTAATGTTGTAACCAGATCCGCCTATGTCGACTTTCGCATCTGGATAGAACGCTTTGATACCATCGACCTTGTGTTTGTTTTTAGTGAAGATTACAGAGGCATACACCATATCGGGATCAGATACTCTGAACCCAACAGTGTCTCCTTTCATCTTGTGGTAGCCGCTTATCTTCATGAGCGCGATGTTTGGGATCGTACTATCAACGTCTATCAAAAGCACGCGCAATCATACCACCTCATCTATCTTACCGGTGCCGCTGCAAGCTTGGCATACACCATCATATTCTCCCTCACCGTTGCAACTAGGACACACCTTTACTCCGAGAATAAGACGTGCTGGGCATGAAAGCTGACCATAATGCATTATGCAATGAGTCCCTCCATTTGGATGGGAGCAGTGCATTTGCGTACAGTCAAAGAATTTCAATGGGCATCCACCCCAATGACAGAACTCAATACGAACGCCATCTATCTCTACGTATCTCCAGGCTCTATTATCATTGACAGAATACCTCATTGTAACAGCTACCATCAGTCCACCCCGTTCAAAACAATTATTTTGATTTTTTCAATAAATTCAGCTATATTGTTGGAGATAGCCTGAACTTCCGTTTCTGTAGGAATTCTTAATTTTTTAAAGATGGGATCTAACGTGCTAGGCATAACTGCTTCAGACGAAATTTCGAGCTTCTCGATATCTCGATGTGCTCCGTCTGCGTACAAGATTCTTACTACGATCACTCTTCGTCTTTTTCCATCAATGAAAAACAAACATTCGCGGATTGATGATTCTATCTGTATCCTCTTCTCAATTCCTTTCAGCTCAAAGCTAAACATTCAGACCGCCCCCTTGTGCCGGTTTCCGAATTGACCATAGAATAGATCCTCGCAGTCTGAGCAGCAGCCGAGCCGACAGAACCTGCGAACTTCTTCACCAGTTACTTTGAATTTATCACAGTTAGCAATCGTCATCGGACACCGGGCGGGTTCCGAGTGACTAAAAAGGAGGTCGTTAATGACCACCTCACTTTTTTCCTTGTTGCTGATAAAGACGGGGACATTACCCTTTTTATCTGAAATCATAATATCGCCTCCCCGTATTCCCATCTATTATATCCGAAACAGCTTCCACTGCTGCAGTAATAATATGCGCCGCGAAGACCTCCATCAAAAAATTCTAGTGGTTCGCCACATTTTGGACATGTCTTTTTTGGTTCTAATCCCGAAAACCTATTACGCAATCCCATAAAACAAATGGTTTCGGACATTACAACGCACCTCCGGTTTTTTCTGTCGGAGAATATAAAGAAGTGGTGGTTTCTGGGATTTGTGTTTTCGGGGACTGATATCTATCACTTAAAACACCAGACAGATATCTGTCGGCTGCTTTATCTACAATACCACGGTTCGAACAACATCCGCCGACAGCTTGTAGCCGCCTATAATATTCGGTTATGCGGCCGGTCTTGATCAGGCGGCACCGAAGAGTTTCTCCGCCGACCTTCATTATCTTCGCGGCTTCGTTGATCGAGAGTCGCTTGTCCGCACACTCCATTACGAGATCCATATCGATGACGGCAGCCGGCCTGCCGATCGCTTTACCACTCTTAGTCCCCTCGGCCCTTGCCCTTGCAAGTCCGGCCTTGATCTTGAGGGTGTGTCCGGTCGAATATGCCTGAGCTCCGTACGCTTTAACGTTGTTGATCAGGTAGCCTTCCTCTGTCTCCGGCGCCGTAGAGTCCTTGAGATATCGGATGACAGTACCAAAAGGCTTGATCTTTTTGATGATGTCATTAGTGTCTTCCATCCTCCTCGAAAGACGGTCCGTGTCAAGCGTAAGCAGGATCTGCACGCCGCCGCGCATTATGCGGCCGAGCATCATGTCTAACAGCGGCCTATCGGCATTCGCTCCGGTCTGACGATCGACATACTTTCCTAGGATCTCGATCTTGTTATCTTTGCAATAGTTAACCAATGCTAGGATCTGAGAGTCGGCATTCTGACGGTTGCTGCCGTCTGCCTCGTCCTCCGAGGATACACGCGCATACAAGACGGCAGTCATTCCATCATAAGGAAGCGTCATTGGGATTCACTCCGGAAAGAAAAAAACGGGCATTTTTCGTAGTTGAATTTTGGATCTAACATGATATTCGATCTTTTGTTGCACTTCAGACGTTCTTTGCTGTGGTAGGCGCAATTGAACCTACGGCACCTGACCTCCCGCGGCGGTCTCACGCGAGACAGCTCCAGATTGAGCTGCTGGGCCTCGCTCATGCGGGCGACCTCCAATATTTACTCTCTATTCCGCCGTTAATTCTGGGGCAATCCCTTTGCTTGATCTCTTTTCCAACAAGCGACTTGAATGTCTTCAGAACAGTAAGCCCCCAGTCGGGATCCTTCTTTTTTTCCTTGTTCCTTTCGTTAAGATGTCTCATCAATTCATAAAAAAAGAATCCGGGATTGTTCTCTGCGAATTCTAAGATCTGATCTTTTATTGACGGCTTTTTCCTCTCTCCTTCCATTAATTAAAACCTCCCAAAGTGTATTTATATCGCGGCCGGTGGATGTTTGCGAACTGGGTTCTGACCAGCTCCCCCCTGACAGTCATCTCACGGAGCAGCATTGTCACTTTGGCCGGATTAACGGCTCCGCGCGTCTTGAAAATATATTGTATGATCTGATGGGTTTCGAACTCGGGATTAACGGACGCAAAACTGAAAATATCTTCCCTGATCGTGTCGCAATATTTCGAGCTAGCCAGGCTCTCTGTATTATATATATCACAATCTTTTTTTATTCGTTCGTCAATCATTAAACATCACCCCGTATAGTCTACGTGGTCGGCCGGGGCGGGGACCGTCGAAATAGTCTGCCCCGGTCGTATTTTTCTCAGCTATTTCTCGTTTCTTTTCTCATCGTGATCCATCCTTCTTTACAGGGTGGGATCTCCGGAGGTGTAAGGTTGTTCATGTTACCGGAGTTCCCATTTTTTGTTTCTGTTTCGCTCATATTTCCTCTATTGTACCAAGTAAAACAGCAGGGCAGGAGGAAGGAGCAAGGAGCCAAAACCTGAGAGGACCCCCCATTTGATCTCCTGAACCTCCATTTTATTGATTCTGCCGCTCTCATCGGCGTTGTTCTCAGGTTGTAACGATTAACGTTATTCGTATCATATAAAAGTAACGATTAACGTAAATCGACAATCATAGATAAATTAGTAAAAATGCTCCCAATTCCATGGATGTCTGGGAGACTTTAGGAAAAAAACATGCTGCAGACGTTCTTATAGAAATTTTCCACAATCCGGGAATAATTCAAAGAAAACTTGCTGACAAAAAGGAAGAAGGTAGCGGATCGAGGCGTATCAGACTTTTGGAATTAGAGATAGCTGGCCTTATCAGAACTGAGAAGTCATCCAATAACTGGTCTGCCATCAAATATTATGTTACCGATGAAGGAGACAGAATAAGTAGGTTAATTATTGAGATCAAAGACGGTTCGGACGTGAAGCCGACTAATCATGGCGCACCTGCTGCAGAGGGGAATAAGGTAAGATGACACCTTCGAAAGAAGAGAATTCTATAAATAGTTGATAAAAAATTCAAATAAACATAACAAAGGGGGGCAAAAAGAATAATGGCGTTTTACAACAGATTTGTCTCAGTCATCGCAGTCGCAGCAGTTGTTGCGATCTTGGCGATCGCATGCATATTGGTCCTTGAGAACAACAAAAAATCGGACGATCATCATGGCCTTAGCGGAACATTCGAGTACGCTGCAGAAGGTGAATATGACAACGGGACCATGAAGTATGAAGGAACATGGACGATCGGAATAAAGAACGGAGAAGTCGTCAAAAACGAAAAAAGCATAATTCATAGCAAAACAGGCAAAGTTACACTCAGTACCGGTGGAATATCGTACATTCCGGGAACAAAATTAGCAATCAATATTCTTGGTTTAGAACATCTCGCTGTATCGAATAACTCGTTCTTGAAAAATTCACACTATTACGGGACAGAAACGATCGACACGATGTACGGAAAAAAGACATTGAAGGAATTTCAGAACTCGAATGGATGCTGCTACGCCGATGATGCCGGCATAATCTACAGAATAATTACAACTGACAGAGGAGCTGATGTAGTATTCGATCTAATAAGAACAATATAACGATCCTCAAAAAAAGTGAAATAATGTCTGAAAAATCATCTAGAAAGAAAGAATATGCTATTTTTGTCGCCGTTGTTCTATCAATGGCGGGGATTGGTGGATTCTTATTGGTGGATAATCTTCATGGGTCGCTAATAGGATATACGATCTACAACGACACAGGACAGAACCTCGACATCACCGTTTACATTGATGGAAAACAGAAAGGTGGTGTCGATAACGTCAGGCCTGGAGATTATATTTACTACTATTACAAAGTGTACAGGTTTTCTGTTTTTGAAGACAGAAAAATTGTAGAAGTCAAAGCAGTTTATACCGGGAGTTTATTGGGCGGCGTAAGAGAAAAGTCAGAATGGATAACGGTTTCTAACGGCGGAAAATATAGTGTAAGCATAAGGTTGTACCTTTAATCGTGTTCGTCAATAGCCGATGCTGTGTACCTAGGAGCTGCGCAAGGATCCTCTCTCGGAGTTGCTTAGATCTGGTAGCTGCAGCTGCAGATCGCCGAGGTAGGCCAGCGTAGTTTTTGCGCAGTGAAGAAAGGATGTAAGTGTTGTTCGGAGCTGTGTTCGACAATTACCGAATTACTTCCAATTTGGAAACAATTAGAAATAATTAGAAGTAAAATGTTTGATTCAGTCTTCTCACCCCTGTGCAGCGATCTTCTTTCTTGCAAGATCAATTGATGCCTGCACGGCCGCTTTGCTTATACCTTCTAGATCTGCGATCTCGGACATTGTCAATTTTTCTTCGAACATTACAAGCCTTCTGGCCTGTGAATATGTGAGGTCATACTTACCTATCATTTCGGCGATCTTTTTGTTTCCCGGTATGCAGTAATGCTCTTGCAGCCACTCTCGATAGCTTTCTTGCTCTTCTTCCCATTGTTCGTCTAGCTCTTCTTGTGTCGGCCATGTTTTGCTCATCAGAACAGCCTCGATATTCCGGTTGGGCAGTAGCTTGTCCCGTGCTCTTCATCAATCTCTCTTAGGTAATCCTCTATGGTCGTGTTGAATGTCTCCGCAAGGTGGATGATCTCTTCAAGAGCTTCTGCGATCCTTTCTTCTCTTTCATCGTCGTCGTCAATGTCTTCGTCGTCCAGATCGCTGATAACGAATCCGTCTGTATTGTAGTCGTCGAGTTCATCGTATTCGAACTCGATCTTGCTGAGCCCTGCCTTCGTGAGCCTTTCGTTTATATCGGTATCAATGTAATTCCAGAACTTGGTGTGATCGCTGCTTTCTTCATGGAAAAATGCTTCTTGGTGTCCGTGCATCTCATGCCTGATCATGCACAGCCATGACAGCGCATCGTGTTGTTCTTCTGTGAGTGTTTCTTTCTTTGCGTTCTCGGTCATTCTGCGTTCGGCTGCTCTCTGCTTGCCTTCGTATTGTTCTTTGGTGAGGAATGCCATTCAATCATCCTCTTCATCGTCTCTCTGACAAACAGGGTTGCCCACGCCGTCTTCCCATCCTTCTTCAACGGGATCATGTCCGGTCACTATGCAGATCCAATCAAAGAAAGGTTCTCCGCCTGCAATTAGTTGGCTTGATCCGTTTTCGTATTCTACGCGGATGTAGTCATCGTGGAAAGAATAGCTTGTCTTGCCGTGCATGACGATCTTGGTCGTATCATAAGGCATACATCTGGCTGTCAACAATATATCGACGTCATCAATATCGTCATCACTTAGGTCTGATGACAATAGGTTTTCTTCATCTGTTTGGTACTCGTATATAATAGGGTAATCCTTTTCCGAATCATCAACCCAGTATGTTATAGGTTGGTTGTGTCTGTTCTCGCCGTTGTAGCAGCGTCCATTCTCTTCCAAGGCCATCAGTCTTGCTCTGATAATTTCTGCGATTTTATTTTCCATGTTAGTTAGCTCCTTTTGGGTTTCCCCTGTATAGTATATACCATACGATGTATATAAACATTGTGTTGAATTAGACTATGTAACACGAGATTTAATTATATGTTATCATATTTTTTTCAATCCACGTTGAATTTTGAGCTTTACGGCCCAGTCATTCAACGACTTGCTAATAATAGCAATTGTGGCCTCAGGACATTCAAAGGAGCTAACCTTGAAATTTTTTATCTACAAACAGTAGAGATTCGATCGGCCACTTAATAGAATACGTCCATAGGATATAATTGTAACCATTACCCGGCGCGCGTAGAGTGATATTACGCGCCGGGCCCTCACGCTGTGTGAGGATGATTCCAATGGCTCTCATTTCTTCTTTGCTTTGGTCTTCTTCTTTTTTGTCCTTCTCTTTCCGGCCATGTTTTCACCTCCTCTCAATTGGTTTTTGAGCGTGATTTTTCATTATTTATCTCGCGCCCCCCTACCGCGCAGGCGTGACGCGCGCGCGGACAGAGGGCTGTATTGTTTCGGTTTGTGCTCGACAACGTGCAAAGATCATTCAAAGTCCTCACCTTTGACGTAACCGTTGACCTGGAGCTTCCTCTGTACAGTGGAGGGTGATATGTTCAACAGGCGGGCTATTTCGCGCCTTGATCTTCCTTCCTTATGCAAAGCAATGACCACTTCGTCCGGGACTCGTGTGTACGCCGACGCAGCAGCAGGATTATCCGGTTTCGATTGCGCCGCTTTGCTCTGTTCCTTTTCTTCTTTCTCTTTATGTTCAATCTCTTTCAGGTATTTTTTCTCGTCCAGTATCTTTGGGAATTTGTATTCGACAAGCCTGGAATGCAGGATGCCTATACCGCCGTTGTCAGCCCCGAGGGCCGAGATAAGAGCGACAGATCTTGACTTGGCCCTTTGATTCTTCTTGACATATATCATGTAGTTAAGCTAGTCAAGCTTCTGCAGGTAGTCCTTTCCGATCTCATCTGCAAGCAGCTCCTTATCATCAGCCAGAATAGGAGGCACTTTCCAGATCTGAAAGTCAGATTGCTTGAAGGCTCTGTCCAGATCGTTAGATCGCTGCCATGACTTTATGATGATGACGAGTCCGCCGTTGAACCGATATCCGGCAGCCTCTTGTTCATCCTCCAGCTTATGGCGCATAGTATTTCCTATCTGTATGGCCTCGGTGTTCTTACTGGCCTGCCTAGAGGACGCCTGGCCTGACAGATCGTCCAGGACTATCAGCTGCACCGGCCTGTCATCTATCTTTGACTTTGCGACGTGATAGCCGTTAGCATAGACGATGTTAAGAAATTCGCCGTACATATTAAGAGCATGCTCGGCGAAGAACTCCAGCAGCTTTGTTTTACCGCATGACGGCCGTCCGAGAATAGATGCTTCATGGATGTCCACCCTGCCTTCAGGAACGTCACAGAACATCAAAGAAAGAAGAAGATCCGTTATGTCGTTCTCTTCCTTGTAGATCTTACGGCTTATGTCTTCCGGAGTGAGCAGCTTTGGAGTGTATTCAATCGTCAACATTGATCTTGTCCAGCTCTTCCGCTATGAGCGCGCCTCTCGATATTTCGTCGAGGTTTGTAGCATGTTTCATGGTCTCGTCAATTACTTTCTGCATACCGCGTATCGTGTGGACATTAATGACAAAGTCCATTGCTCCTTTGATGTCGACCATGCGTTTCTTCGCTTCGTCGAGACAAATCTCTGCTCTCATGACCTTCTTCATTAGATCGCGGTCATTTTTGTTGCCGCCGACCTTAAAAACAGTCTTTACGTCGCCTCTTCCATTGAGGTAAACACTCTGATCACCCAAAGTAAGAGTTATTGATCCTCTGTCGTTTTCCTTCTTGTATTCCAGCTTTCCGCCCTTCATTTCAAACTCTTTAAGCGTTGCTTCAAATGATTCGATGACACTTCCAAGCCATTTAGAGAACTGATCTAGGGCTTGTATCTCGGCCTCGGACTCACGGAAGTCATCGCTGAACAACGCGTTCTGAAGAATATCCGGGTGCGGCTCAGGGTCTCCGGGCTTATTTCTCCTCAGATTTGCTTTGAATCGCATTTTCTTCTTCCTCCTTCTCTAATTTCTTTCTTTCTTTCTCATCGAAGTAAAATTGAATAGGCCTATACCCGCGTATATCTGAGTTCAACTGGGTAGATTTTTCATAGACTTTTGTTTCCATCTGGTTGTTTAGATTATTTATCTCCGTAGACAAGAAAGTGATCGTCATGTTCATGTCCCTCGTTATGCTCATATTCTTTCGAAACTGAGCCAGATTTACGTTGTATTTGTCTGCCAGTATTATCCTGGTTATGTATTGCAGATATGTCCTTTTGCCCTTCTTTATGCTCTTTGTGGGCATTGGTCTGATGTCAAGTATCTCTATCTCTTCATAGTAGAATGTTGGCCACCATGGTCTTTTCAACACTTTCTTTGTCTCTTTTTGATAGAACGAGACACCTCCGGGGATGTACACTTCGTGGTGTATCCCGAAGAATACTCGCTTGATCATCTCCTTGTTGGTCTGATCCGCTATGCACAGCTGCCCCATTTTGTTCTCATAGAACACATAGTAAGCGCTGCAGTCATTCCCGTTCTCGTCTGTCCAGATAAGCTGTTTGGTCTTTTGGTTCCCATTGATCCAATAACCTACAATAAAACCAAGTATGATCGGAATGTGGAATGCGTAGAACAGGAAGGGAGTGTGAGGCACATCGACAAAGTATCCAAAAATACACAAGATCATATCAACAAACAGAAAAGTCATTAGACAGATCGTAAAAATGTCCTTTGGGTAGACGAATTTTGTTCCTTTCTGTATCCTGGAGCCTAATATTACACTCAGAAACCCCAGCGCTATCGCTGCCACAACACTCATCCACTCCGGGAGACCATCGATCATAGAACGAGGACTCCGCTGACCCAAGCGTAGACAAGGACGATCGACACGGCCGCCACAATCAGGCAAGCTACACCGGGAATGTACTTCCTGCGCATGATCTTGACCACACCGGTAACCGCAAAGCCGAGCCCGAAGGCGAATGCCCCGATGACATAGAACCAAGCTAGCGCTATTGCAACTGCAGCTAGGACGTATAGCAGGATCATGACGGGCACTATTCCTGTTCTGTCATTACTCAATTTTTTACTTAATTTTGTCATGTTATCAAATAACGGGGGTTTATAGCCTCCCCACGGCTTGGTCGAACAGCAGCACTGTTTTGTCTTTGATATGGCGCTGACCGCCACACAAAGCGTAAAAGACGGACTTCATGGCGGACCTCCTGCGAGGCTCGGTCTGATGGTGAACAACGTATCCCATATAGAGAATGACGACATTACATACATCGCACCGCCGATAATGACCAGAACAATTCCTAGGTATGCGATCGGTCTTATGGCCGGAACAAATACACCAATAAGCAGCAGAACTATCCCGATTATCATAATGATTATCGCTGTCCAGTCTGTCTTTTTTGGTGGTGTTGGTATAGGAGGCTTTATTTGGTCCCATTCCTCGCCCTTGATGTAGTTTATGTGCCTTACCTTAAGCAAAGCGCTGGAAACAAAGCTTCCTCCAAGTTTCATTTCGTATATGTAGATCGTTCCTCCGGTTTCGAGTCCTGGAGCCATGGCCGTTTCTGCATTGGAAGTTAAATTCCAAGATGACAGATTAGTCCCTGATGTTTCCCATATTGCTATTATCGATGGCTGATCTGTGAGATTGCTCCCACTTCTCAATGTAACGTCGCTATTGTAGAAAAGAGGTGTAAAAATTACATTCTGGTATAACATTTTTCCGTTTTTATTGTATATGTCGCCCCTGCAGAACAATGTAAGAGAGTCTGAAGACAGCTTAAAGTCTGTAGCCATTATTTTGTCCTTTCCTGATTGAAAGAACCCGACAAGCTGATTCAACGCAACAACCGTCATTAGTGACTTCTGTCCCTGGTTGATGTCGATGTTCTCGTAGTTGTCAGGTATCATCAATGTTGTAAGGTATATCGAGGCAGCTCCCATTATGTCGAAAATATTCCATACAGCGCTCGCGGCCGCATTAGCGCTCATGAGCGTCTGGTTGACTGTAACCATCATCTTTGACAGGTTCGTAAGGAAAGGCAGTATGTTCGCGATCTGCGCCGTTCCGTCATCAGGCTTTACGCTTATTCCAAGTGAATTATACTGATTTCCATCTACCGTCACTCCGCCGGACGAGGTAGCAATTGCGAGCTTGGTCTGTCCACCAGCTTCCATTACAACGCCGGCTCTTACCTGTGCTGCCTGCGGATCTATTATGTAGACCATTGGGCCGGCGTATG
>Ga0123353_10010885_pt1 | contig 12744 bp, 10 predicted proteins | sample TergutLab28metaG_3_FD_92763 | JGI IMG/M metagenome (GOLD analysis project Ga0123353, IMG submission 92763) | Labiotermes labralis P3 segment gut microbial communities from Petit-Saut dam, French Guiana - Lab288 P3 | ecosystem: Host-associated > Arthropoda: Insects > Digestive system > Gut ...
AAAGTTATGAAACCGCAAAATGTCGGAGAACTTTTGGAATTGGGAAGCCATGACGCGGGCTTTACAGGGATTGACTGGATAAAGGAAAGCGGCGCTGATGTTGAGGAAATACTCGACCTTGGTTTTGACAAGGTTCGTATTGTCGCGGCAGTCCCCAAAGATTATGATGAAGCGGCATTGCGCTCAAAAAAAATTGTAGCCGCGACTGAATATGTTAACCTTGCGGAAAAGTGGCTTAAAACTTCAGGTTTTAATTACCGTATATTGCGCACTTATGGCGCGACAGAAGTTTTTCCGCCGGATGACGCTGACATGATTATAGACAATACTTCTTCCGGTCAGACGCTCAAGGATAACGGCCTTAGAATTGCCGGAACCTTGCTTGAATCGTCTACACGCTTTGTCGCGTCACGTTCTGCTCTTGCCAATACAGAAAAACGCCGCCGTATTGAAGAGCTTGCAATGCTATTCCGCGCCGTTCTGGACGGGCGTGATCGTGTAATGCTCGAAATGAACATCCCCAAGGAACACTTTGAATCTCTTGCAAGCCTTCCTTCCATGCGCAGCCCGACAGTGGCGCCTCTTTACGGGGACGCAGGTTTTGCGGTAAAAATCGCTGTCAGAAAACACGAAGTTCCGGAAATTATTCCAAAGCTAAAAAAACTTGGCGCTATTGATATCGTGGAATACGATCTGCGGAAAGTGGTTCTGTAGTAATGGCTGATATAGCGATAAAAGGAAAATGATATGAGCAGGATAGCGGAGATAGAAAGAAAGACAAAAGAAACTGAAATATTTATCAGGCTTAATATTGATGGAAAAGGCGAGGTTAAACTTGAATATCCAATAGGTTTTATGTCCCATATGCTGAATACATTTGCGCGTCACGGATTGTTTGACATAGAAGTACGAGCAAAAGGTGATCTTGAAGTTGATCAGCATCACCTTGTCGAAGATACAGGGATTGTACTCGGACAGTGTTTTGCAAAAGCCCTTGGCGACAAACGTGGAATTATGCGAAACGGAAACTGCCTGTTCCCAATGGATGAATGCCTTGCGAGGGCTGCGATTGATATTTCCGGACGTCCGTTCCTGTACTTTGACGGACAACTTTCCGGCTCTCCATTGATTTCAGCGGCGGAAAACGGAACTGAACACAAATTTCAAACAGATGTAATCGAAGATTTTTGGCAGGGTTTTGTGAGCGCCGCGGGATGTAACCTGCATCTGGAGATTCTCCGCGGAAGAAGCGATCATCACAAGATTGAAGCGCTTTTCAAAGCAGCGTCAAGAGCGCTTCGTTTTGCCTGTGAATACGATGTCCGCGCGCGGGATATTATTCCTTCAACAAAAGGCGCATTGCCGGGATTTAATGAGGTTTATGTATGAAAGCAAAAAGGATTATACCCTGTCTTGATGTAGATGAAGGCAAGGTGGTAAAAGGAATAAAATTTGAAGGTATAAAAGATGTCGGCGATCCTGTGGAACTTGCCCGCCGTTACAATGCTGACGGCGCGGATGAACTAACTTTTCTTGACATTGGCGCTTCATTCAAAAGCCGCGCGACATTGCTTGATGTGGTAAAAAAAGTAGCCGCAGAGGTTTCCATTCCGCTTTGTGTCGGCGGCGGTATCCGCACCATAGACGATATGCGCGATGCGATGAACGCGGGAGCTGGTAAAGTGTCGGTCTGCACTTCCGCCCTGAACCGCCCTGAACTGTTACGCGAAATGGCAGAAACTTACGGCAGCAAGTGTGTCGTGCTTTCGATTGACGCAAAACGTGTCGCAGGCGGAGACGGTCTTCGCTGGCACGCATTTTCCCGCGGCGGCAGAACCGACACGGGACTTGATGCCATTGAATGGGCGGTTCGGGCGGCTGAACTTGGTTCGGGCGAAATACTTGTCAATTCAATTGACGCTGACGGAACTGAAGCAGGATACGACCTTGAACTAACACGGCGAATAATTAACGCAGTCTCTGTTCCTGTAATCGCTTCCGGAGGAGCCGGAACACTTGATCAAATAGCAAATGTTTTGCTCAGTACTGCTTCACCGGAGATGGATGGTTCATCATCTGAAAACGCGCCCGGCGCAGATGCGGCTCTTGTGGCATCTCTGCTGCACTTTGGCAAGACTACGATTCAGGAAATTAAAAAGTACGCCGAAGCGAAGGGTGTATGTTTCAGCCGCCCGCTAAAAAACTAGAGTTATTCGGAAACCTGAGTTTATGAACAACTTTCATAAATAAAACTATATAAACAGTGCGATTTTTCCCAAAAGGAAATCTTCTATGCTGCAGTCTTGAGTACCCACAACAAGGCATAATGCATGAGGGTACAATTTCTTGAATTCCATGCTGCCCCCTGTATGTTTTACAATACCGCTTTTTACTTCAATTGCAGTAAGAGCGGCAGTTCCCTTTTCAATTACAAAATCAACTTCTTTTTCTCTTTCACGCCACCAGTAGACAGAAAATCCCTCTTCCTTTCCTCGAGCCAAAAGATAAGCTCCTATGGCGCTTTCTACAAGACGGCCTTTGTAATCGGGCATTTCCAGAAAATTTTTTCGGGAAACTCCGGCAGCCCAAATAAGCAAAGATGTGTCGTAAACCATTAAACGCGGAGAACTTTGTTTTATTCGTATTTTGTTTACCGAGTATTTTTGCAGTCCGCAAAGAATATTCGCCCTGTCAAGAAGATCAAGGTAATGGGCAAGGGTCACTGTATTGCCTGCATCGTGCAGCTGTCCCAGGATTTTTGTGTAAGAAAGTTCCTGAGCAGAGTAAGATGCGCCCAGAGTAAACAGCGAACGCAGCAATGCAGGCTTGCGAACTTCTTCCATTTGAAGTATATCCCTGGAAATAACAGGTTCCACAATCGAAGTGCCAATGTAGCGAACCCACCGTTCAATATCACTCTTTAATGCTGCTGCTCCGGGATATCCTCCAAAAAAAAGGAAATCATCAAGTTTATACTTGAAAGCCGTTTTACATTCCTTATAATCCCAATGAGGACAGAACAGTATTTCAAATCTTCCTGTCATTGATTCATTAAGGCCTTTTTGTATAAGCAGGGAAGATGAACCTAACAGGATAACTTTAACAGGATTTTTTTTCCGGGTATCTTCATCCCACAAAAGTTTTACAATTGAAGACCAATTTGGTACTTTTTGTATCTCGTCAATTGCCAGAATAATTTCCTTGCCGTTTTGTTTATGCAAACCCCTTGCCTTATCCCATTCGTTATGAAGCCACTGCGGCGAAACAAATGCCGGATCATCAGCGCTGATAAAATGATGTACATAGGGAAGGGATTCCAGGGCTTGCAGCACTGCTGTTGTTTTTCCGGTCTGCCGGGGGCCGGTAATTACCTGTAAAAATCTGCGTTTTTCTTTCATCCTGTTTTTTAACTGCTCAACCAATTTTCGATTATACATAGAACTCTCCAAAATCTTTAATATACTGAGCAAATTACTCAGTATAATGAGTATATTACTCAGTATAATGGATAAATTTTATATATCAAGAGGGTGCGTTGATTTTCTCTCATTTTCTGCCATATAATGTAAACCATGGTTATAGCATCAATAGACATACAAAACGGCAAGGTTGTCCAGCTTCGGCAGGGTGAAGAACTTGTACTGCAGCGTGATAACGCGGAAGAACTGACTGAAGAATTTAACCGTTACGGCGAAGTCGCGGTAATTGACCTTGACGCGGCAATGGGAAAGGGATCGAATCTTGAAATGATAAAGCCGCTATTGCGAAAAGCTGAATGCAGAGTAGGCGGCGGTATCAGAACGCCCGAACAGGCGAAAGAACTCGTTAGCCTTGGAGCGGTAAAAATTATCGTAGGGTCGGCTGCTTTTCGTGATCCGGAAAAAAAAGGCTTAAATATCTCCGGCGGGGAATTTACAGTGAATATTCCCTTTCTTAAAGCAATGTCTGAAAAAATCGGGCGTGAAAGATTGATTGTCGCGGTTGATGCCCGTGGCGGTGAAATCGTAGTGGACGGGTGGAAGACTCCCACAGGGCTTGATCTTGTAGAAGCGGCAAAAGCCGTAGAGCCATTTGCGGGAGAACTGCTTTTTACCTGCGTAGAGCGCGAGGGCTGCATGGACGGCATTGATCTGGAATATGTGCGCAAGTTACGTGAAGCGGTTTCCTGTCAGGTTACAGTTGCAGGCGGCGTATCAACACTGGACGAAATTGAAAAAATCGCTGCTCTGGGCTGTGATGTGCAGTTGGGAATGGCCCTGTACACCGGAAAAATAAATCTCTCCGATGCGTTTATCGTGTCACTAAACTGGAAAAAAGGACAACTACAGGAACATGATTCGCAATCTTCTCTGCTTCCAATAATTGTTCAATCGCCGGATAACCAAGTCCTTATGACGGGTTTTACCAACGGCAGTGTGTTATACGAAACTTTCAGCCGCGGTAATGTCTGTTTTCATAGCCGCACAAGAAATAAACTGTGGATGAAGGGTGAAAATTCCGGGAATGTGCTTAAACTTGTAAAAATGCGCGCTGACTGCGATCGTGATGCGCTGCTTGCGACTGCTGAGCCTGCGGGCCCTGTCTGCCATACAGGCGCTTGGTCATGCTTTGAAACTGGCAAAGATTATACTTTTAAGTTTTTACAAAATATTATCACGGAACGTTTCCGGAATCCTGCGCCGGGCTCCTATACCGCTACTCTTGACGATGAGCTTGTCAGGGAAAAGGTTATGGAAGAGGCGAAAGAACTGTGCGAAGCGAAAACCCATAACGAGATTGTATGGGAAGCCGCTGATTTACTCTATTTTGCCGCAGTGCTTATGACGCGCGGCGGGGTAACTGTCCAGGAAGTTTTTGATGAACTTGAAAGGCGGCATAAAAAATAAAGAGATATTATGAGCAAATACTGGAACAACAGAACAAAAAATATTATTCCCTATGTACCGGGTGAACAGCCGAAGGACAGGAAATTTATAAAACTCAACACCAATGAAAACCCATATCCGCCTTCGCCGAAAGTTATTGAAGCTGTTAAAAATGCCGCAAATGCGGATTTAAGACTGTATCCCGATCCGGATTGTACAATGTTCCGGGAAGCCGCCGCTCTCCGTTACGGCGTTAAACCTGAGCAGGTATTTGCAGGTAACGGCTCCGATGAAATTCTTGCGTTTGCGTTTGGGGCTTTTTTTGAGAGCACCGCGGCGGACGGCACAGGAGAAAAAGAAATCCTGTTCCCTGATATTACCTATAGTTTTTATCCTGTTTACGCAGATTTATGGGGAATTCCTTTCCGTAAAATTCCACTATTAGATGATTTTTCCATCAAGGGCGCTGATTACAGGATTCCTTGCGGAGGCGTTATTTTTCCCAACCCAAACGCTCCGACAGGCAAACCTGTTCCGTTAGCTGATATATTATCGCTTGCCGGATATCTTGCTGAACAGGACAGGGTACTTATTGTTGACGAAGCTTATGCCGCTTTTGGTACAGAAACTGCGGTTCCTTATATTACAAAACATCCAAATCTTCTGGTTGTGCATACTCTTTCAAAATGGGCAGGCCTTGCGGGGCTGCGTTTTGGTTTTGCTGTCGGCAGTGAAGAATTAATCGAGGGTCTTTGCCGTATCAAAGATTCTTTTAATTCCTATACTGTAGACCGCCTTGCTCTTGCCGGCGCGGCAGCCGCGATTGAAGATTCTGCATATTATGATGGAATAAATAAAAAAGTAATGCAAACACGGGATAGAACATCTGATGAACTGCGTTCGCTCGGATTCAATGTGATACCCTCCGCGGCAAATTTTCTCTTTGTCAAAGCTCCAAATACTGATGGCTTTGTTTTTTTTACCGTGCTCCGTGAAAAGGGTATCTTAACGCGGCATTTTAATAAAGAAAGAATTTCCGATTATCTGCGGGTTAGTATCGGAACAGATGAAGAGATGGATATTTTTCTTGAAGAATGCAGAAAAATAAGTAATAAGTAATGGACAACAAATTACGGAAACGCATGCGAATGGAAAATGAGAAATCAGGAGAGAAAAATGAAAATTATACAGGGCAGTGAATTTGAGGCATATTGGAAAAAAGAAACAAAAAAAGCTGATGATATTAAGACTGAAAAAGTTGTAAAAAAAATAATCTCTGAAGTACGCGCAAAGGGAGATACAGCTGTAAGGAAATACGCGTCCAAGTTTGATAAAAGTTCTCCGCAAAAGCTTGAAGTTCCGCTTTCGGAACTAAAACGCGCGTACGATGAGTTATGCGCTAACGATCCGGCGCTGGTAGAAGCGCTTGAGCTTGCGGCGAAAAATATTAACTGTTTTTCATTAAAGCAAAAACAGCAATTTGCCAATTTTGAATGTGAAACGGAGTCCGGAGTATATACAGGCCAGCGAGTGATACCTGTAGAAAAGGCGGCGATTTATGTCCCCGGCGGAAGGTTTCCGTTATTTTCATCGGTTCTTATGGGGCTTATTCCTGCATTCAGCGCAGGTGTAGAGGAGATTGTCTTTTCTTCTCCGCCTGCGGAAAACGGCCTTCCGTTTTCAAAAATACTGGCCGCCGCCATGATAGCGGCCAAAGTTGCAGGTTCAATTTCCGTTGACGGAAACGCGTTTAACAAAAAATTCCGTGTCTTTGCGATAGGCGGCGCTCAGGCAATAGCCGCCCTTGCTTTTGGGACAGAATCTGTGCCCGCCGTTGATGTTATTGCCGGACCCGGCAGCAGATTCACGACTACGGCAAAACGGCTTCTCTACGGACAGGTTGGAATAGATTTTCTCGCCGGCCCTTCGGATATTTTGGTTATCACTGATAATAAAAATGAAAACGATGAAGCCGCAAGTTTTGTCGCGGCAGATATGCTTGCTCAGGCGGAGCATGATCCTGATGCGCGTTCAAGGGTTTTAGTTTCCAGCACGGAATTTGCACAGCAAGTAGCCGCGTCAATTGAAAAAAAGCTTGTTTCGCTGCCAACCGCAAAAACTGCCAGCGCGTCAATTAAAAACGGCGGTCTTATTGTTGTTTACCAAAACAAAGACGAAGCAATCCGCATAGCGAATAAAATTGCGCCAGAACACCTTGAACTTCAAACGGAAGATACGCAAGAGTGGATTTTGAACTTAAAAAATTACGGTTCGCTTTTTATTGGCACACTTTCCGCGGAAGTGCTTGGCGATTATTCCGCGGGTATCAACCACACCCTGCCGACATTAAGCGGCGCGCGTTTTACAGGCGGGCTTTCTGTCAGGCATTTTCTTAAGACTGTTACAACTTTGCGCTGCGCTTCCGGTGATGGTTATGAAAAAACACGTAACGCGGCGGAAATACTTGCTAGGGCTGAAGGGCTTGAAGGCCATGCCTTGAGTGCTGCCGCCAGAAAATAATTTAGGAGAAAATCATGCAGAGAATAGGCATTATTGGAATAGGAAATATCAGTGGGATTTATCTGAAAAATCTCACAGAAATGTTTGGCGGCCGGGTTAAAGTTACAGCGTCAGCGGATATTATTTTTGACCGGGCAAAACAGGCTGCCGGTAAATATAACTTAAAAGCTTTTAATTCCGCAGAAGAACTTGCGAATTATTCTGATGTTGATCTGGTACTCAATATCACTCCGCCAAATGTTCATTATGAAGTAGCGCTTGCCGCGGTAAATGCAGGCAAGCATATATACAATGAAAAACCTCTTTGTTCAAAGCGTGAAGATGCCGCTCAATTGTTAAAGGCCGCGGCGGAAAAAGGGGTGAGAGTTGGAGGAGCGCCTGATACATTTCTTGGCGCCGGCATTCAAACCTGCCGGAAACTTATTGATGACGGGCGGATTGGAAAACCTGTAGCCGCAACAGCGGTAATGATGAAACAAGGTCCTGAAAGCTGGCATCCCAATCCTGATTTTTTTTATAAAGACGGCGGCGGGCCGATGTTCGATATGGGGCCTTATTATGTCACTACGCTTGTAAATCTTTTAGGGCCTGTTGCGAGAGTTTCAGGCAGCGCGAAAATAACCAGTCCTGTACGCACAATTACAAACAGTTATAATTACGGAGCTGTTATAAATGTTGAAGTTCCCACGCACATTGCTGGTGTACTTGATTTTGCCTGCGGTGCGGTAGGCACGATAGTTACCAGTTTTGATGTACATTCACATTCACTGCCGTTCATTGAAATTTACGGAACTGAAGGAACTCTTAGAGTTCCCGATCCAAACACTTTTGACGGCCCTGTATTTGTAAGGCGTTTTAATGAAGAAGAAGCAAAAATGCCGCTGCAAAAAAATTATTCAGAAAATTCACGCGGCCTTGGTCTTACAGATATGGCGGAAGCGATTGACGAAGGCCGTCCTCACCGCGCGTCGGCGGAACTTGCTTTTCATGTACTTGATATAATGCACAGTATCCATGATGCTTCTGCGTCAGAAAAATACATAAATCTAAAAAGCAAATGTGAACGCCCTGAAGCTCTTGCGTAAATCAGGCAAAAAAAAGCCCTTGTAAAAATTAATTTTACAAGGGCCACAATTTTATGTATATTTTTATTAAGTTGTTACATCGCCGCGTTTGATCTTTTTGGTAGTGGTCATTTCCAATGCTTTTTCCAGAATTTCAACCTTGGTAATTTTTTGATAGGGCTGCAGCCTCTGGTTTACTTCGGAAACGATACTATCAATTCTTGCCTTCACATCTGCCTTGGAAGGAGTTTCTCCCTTTGCGTTTTTGTATTCCTGATTTGGATAAACAAGCGCTTTGATACCTTCGTTTTTCATTTCTTGGTCAATTAAATAGCCACAGACCATAATCTGTTCGATTTCCTCAAAAAGCTGGAATTCATTTTCGATTTCTTCGGGGAATACATTTTTTCCGCCTTCGGTAACGATCATGTTTTTCGCGCGCCCTGTCAGATACAGATAATTTTCGTTGTCCATGTAGCCCAAATCGCCTGTTTTCAGATAACCGTCTTGTGTAAATGTCGCTGCGGTTTCTTCGGGTAAATTATAATAACCAATCATTACCATTGGCCCTTTAACAATAACTTCACCGACACCACGTTCATCAGGGTTGAGTATTTTCATATCTACCTGCGGACATTTACGGCCAACACTAGTTTCTTTATACTGTTCAATTGGATTTATTGCGATGATAGGAGAAGTTTCTGTCAAACCATAACCTTGCACAAAGTCAATGCCAAGCTGGTTATACTTTCTGAATACGCTTGGAGCGAGCGGGCCGCCGCCGCTTATACATATACGCACTGATGTAAGGCTTGCTTTGTCAAGAATAAACTTGAACATTTTCTTGCCGGGATTCACATTAAAAACTTTTTTTATAAACCCGGAAATTCCCATCATGAAAGATATGATACCGTAAACAACAGGGCCCTTTGCTTTCAGCCCTCTTAAAATTCCGGCCAGTACTTTGTTAAAGAGCATGGGTACGCCCAATAGCATGGTGATTTGCGCTTCTTTCAGATCTTTTAGAATTTGGCTGGTTATCATTTTTTTGCCAAAAACAACTTCCGCTCCTGTCGACATTGCTTCGATGAATACCGCCAGCATTGTGTAGGAATGATGTATTGGAAGAATGGCATAAAATACATCGGTATGATAGATAAGCAGGGGGGTTCCCTGTGCCAGATAGCAGTCGGAAACAAGGTTTCTATGTGTGAGCATAACGCCTTTGGGTATACCTGTTGTTCCGGAAGTAAAAAGTATTGCCGCAAGGTCAGTTTCAACAGCCTGTTCAATTTCCGCTGCCGGCCCGTCCAAATCGTAGATATAACTTCCCATTCCCTGTTTAAGTGAAATTGTTATTTCAAGACTACCTGTGTTTTTTGTATAATATTCGTATTTTTCCTCGTCAACAAAAAGAATCCGCGCATTTGCGGTTTTTAACAATAAATCAGTTTCTTCGTTTTTAAGCTGGTAATCTATAGGAACTACTACGCCGCCTGCGAAAAGTATGCCTAAGTAAGCTACTGTCCACTCCGGTGCGTTTTTTCCGGTAACTGCTACTCTGTCCCCTCTGCGGATACCCTTGCTGTGGAGCCAGCGGGCTACAGCCTCGATTTTTTTGAGGGCTTCGGTATAATTCAGGCTAATTCTATCAGGATCATAAACCGTAAAACAGGGACGATCCGGATAACGGGAAACTGTAATTTTATACATTTCCGGTAATGTCGGCCATTGACCGTTAAAGGCTTTTCCTTTGTAATCACTCAAAAAAGCCCATGGTTTTTCCGTGTAAGGAACAGACATAATACCCTCCATTAAAAACATACTGCTTCTTTACAAATTGTGTATTTTTGTAAAGCTAGATATAACTATATCAATGAATTCCAGCATTTTGCAATAGGAAAAATCGCAGTAATTGTAATTATTATATGTTAAAGTTATTTTATATATATGAAAGTGCGTTATTTTTTTTGTCTGATCTTAATTTTGCTGCCGTTATTTTCCTGCGCGGGACGAATTACCGGTTCCCTTTCCGTAGACGGTTCTGCGGCGTTAGCGGTAAATATATCTCTTGAACCAAGAATGACCGGCTTGATCAGGTCATTAACTGCCGCTGCCGGGCAGACAGGCGGGCTGGTATTGGATGGCCTTGCCATTGCCCAATCCATGTCCGGGGCGCCCGGTATTACCGGCGTTTTATTACGGAATACAACTCCGTCTGCTGTTGAAGGAACTGTACAGGTTTCCCAAATAAGTGAATTTCTTTCTGCAGCAAGTACTGAACACAGGGGTTTTATAACTTTTGACCGCAGAAGCTCAGGCGGACGATGTGAAATCAATATAAACAGAAACAGCGGCCCTGAAATTCTTGAGCTTCTTTCTCCGGAAATCGCTGATTATTTGAATGCCCTCATGGCCCCAATTGCTACAGGAGAGGAGATGAACAAGCAAGAGTATCTTGAACTTGTAGCATCTTTTTATAACAGATCAATAAGCGATGAAATAGCCAATTCAAGAATTCGCGCTTCTATTGATTTTCCCGGCCCTATAACCAGTGTCAGGGGAGGGACTTTCTCGGGCAGGAGGGCAGAGTTTGACATTTCGTTACTCGATCTGCTTGTTCTGGAAATACCTCTGATTTATGAAGTAATCTGGAACTAGATTAGTTTGGGAAAAATCCTTGAAAAATATCTTGCACTCTGTGACAAAAAATTATAATATGTCAGCATGGCAACACATACATTGGGCGAACGTATCGCCGAAATCAGAAAAACCTATTCAATTAGCCGGGAAGATCTGTCCCAACGCTCTGGCGTTCCGGCAGACTTAATCACAAAAATCGAAGATGACGGGCATATTCCTGATCTTGCCCCGCTTATAAAAATATCCAGAGGTCTGGGCGTACGCCTGGGCACACTACTTGACGATCACGAACAGTTGGGGCCGGTAATTTGCAGGGCGGGCGAAGCTACTCCTTCAAGCCGTTTTAGAACCGGGCTTCCCGAAGATAAAGATATTTTGAATGGTGATCACGGCTTAACTTTCAGTGCTCTCGCAGCTGATAAAAGCAGCCGCCACATGGAACCATTTATTGTTACAATCGAAGCAGACGCGCAGCAGGAAAAGTCCACTCATGAAGGTGAAGAGTTTATCTATGTGCTTGAAGGAACTCTTTCGCTTGAATACGGCATGGATAACGATACATTAAAGACAGGCGATTCTGTTTATTATGATTCGATTGTACCTCATCGTGTGTTTTCCGCGGACAGCAATCCTGTGAAAATTCTGGCCGTTGTTTATACACCTGTGTAATAGGAAATAAACATGGAATATATCGAAAAAACTTTATCTCAGGTTTTAAGAGAAAAAACTGCCGCTCATGGCGATAATGATTTTGTTGTTTACGCCGATCGCAACCTTCGTTTTACATACGCTGAATTTGATAAAAGGGTAGACGATTTTGCCAAGGGCCTGCTTTCTATGGGCGTAAAAAAAGGCGATCATGTCGGTATCTGGGCAACCAATGTGCCGGACTGGAACACAGTGCTTTTTGCCTGTGCGAGAATTGGCGCGGTTCTTGTTACGATAAATACCGGTTACAAAACTCACGAACTTGAATTTGTGCTGAAACAGTCAGACATGGTTTGTCTGTGCCTCACCAACGGCTGGCGCGATTCTGATTATATCGCGATGGTTAATGAACTTGTACCGGAATTGTTTACATCGCAGAGAGGGCAGATCAATTCTGATAAATTCCCATTCCTTAAATACATTGTACATATCGGTCAGCAAAAACACCGGGGCATGTTCAGTTTTAGCGAACTGCTGCTCCTTGGCCAGCATACCGATTCAGCGCAGTTACGTGAAATTGAAGCTTCTCTTGATACAAACGAAGTTGTGAACATGCAGTACACGTCAGGTACTACAGGTTTTCCCAAGGGTGTAATGCTCACTCACAGAAATATTCTTAACAACGGCTGGAATATCGGCGAAAACCAGCGCCTTACAGAAAAAGATATTGTATGCCTTCCCGTGCCGCTGTTTCACTGTTTCGGCCTTGTGCTTGGAATGATGGCAATCGTCACACATGGGTCAACTGCTGCTCTTATCGAATGGTTCGATCCATTGCTTGTTCTCGCTACGATTCAAAAGGAAAAATGTACGGCTGTTTACGGCGTACCGACAATGTTCATTGCGGAGCTTAATCACCCCATGTTCAAAATGTTCGATCTTTCAAGCCTTCGTACCGGAATCATGGCGGGTTCTCCCTGTCCAATCGAGACAATGCGTCAGGT